>Ga0256841_1000057_pt1 | contig 125851 bp, 114 predicted proteins | sample 356308metaG_FD_185971 | JGI IMG/M metagenome (GOLD analysis project Ga0256841, IMG submission 185971) | Hydrothermal vent microbial communities from Mid Atlantic Ridge, Atlantic Ocean - 356-308 | ecosystem: Environmental > Aquatic > Marine > Hydrothermal vents | place: Atlantic Ocean: Mid...
GGCAATGCCGTTGGAGTACCTTGGATTCGTTCCTGTCTATCGCGACATCCGCAAAGGATTGCCGGAAGGCCCGCTATCGGGCCGCTACGCGGGAGTGATCAGCTGGTTCTCCAGAAACGTCTCCACCCCCGATTACGCTGCATGGGTGCGCAACCGAATCGAGGAGAGGGTGCCTGTTCTCATGCTGGGCGATCCAGGCTTCGACTGGGACGACGACTTCTTTCGCCTCCTTGGGCTCAAGCCGGTGGCGGAAGCGGGAATGCCGCCGTGGTCCGTGGCCGAAAAGGACGATCTGGTCGGCTTTGAGGCAAAACCACCCCGGATTACAGAGGACGAGACCACCGGTTTTCTACTGCTGGACGAAGAACGAAACCTGTCGGGCAACCGCCTGCACCTCTCGGTAAAAGACCAGGCCGGCAAAGTGCACGGGGTGGTGGTCACAGGCCCCTGGGGCGGGCTGGCGCTGGCACCTTGGATCCTCGATTCCCCCATGGACAAGCGAAGCCGCTGGATCCTCGATCCTTTTGCGCTGATACGCACCGCCCTCCATCTACCCGACCTTCCTATGCCCGACGTCACCACCCTCAACGGCCGGCGCCTCTGGATGAACCACATCGACGGCGACGGCTTTCCAAGCCTTGCGGAGCTGCCGGGCAACCCTTTGGCGGCCGAAGTGATCCGCGACCGGATCCTGAAACGCCATCCCTACCCTCACACGGTTTCCGTGATCGAAGGGGAAATCGGGCCCCACGGGCTCTATCCTCGAAAGTCCCGGAAACTCGAAGCCGTGGCCCGCAGCATCTTTCGTCTTCCCAATGTGGAAGCCGCCAGCCACAGTTTCAGCCACCCCTTCAGCTGGATCAAAGTGGCAACGGCAAAAGATTCGACAGAGGGCTACAACCTGCCCATTCCCGGCTACCGCTACGATCCACGTCGGGAGATTCTGGGCTCCGTGGCCTACATCGACCGGCTGCTTCCCCGGGGCAAACATTGCAGGATCTTTCTCTGGACGGGCGATTGCCTTCCGGGGGAGAGGGAGCTGCGCATCGTCTCCCAAGCGGGACTGATGAACATGAACGGGGGCGATACCACCATCACCCGGCTGAATCCATCGCTCAGCTTCGTCTCTCCGATGGCGCGTCCCGTGGGAAGCTTTCTGCAGATCTATGCGCCAACGCAAAATGAAAACGTCTATACCCACAACTGGACAGGCCCTTTCTACGGCTTTCGCCGAGTCATCGACACGTTCGAGCTCACCGATCGTCCCCGACGGCTGAAACCCATCGACATCTACTACCATTTCTATTCCGGTACCAAGGCCGCTTCTCTCAAGGCTCTTGAGAAGGCCTACCGCTGGGCCGAGTCCCAGGAGACCGCTCCGGTATTCGTCAGCGACTATGTGCCGCTGGTTCGGGAATTTCGCCGCATCTCCATCGCCCGCCGCCCGGACGGAACCTTGCAGTATCGCGGCATCCAGAAGTTGCGGGAACTTCGCCTCCTGCGCGGCGGCATCGATCTGCGCGGAAGCCGCGGAGTGGCCGGCGTGCGACACCTGCATGATGGACTCTATATCCATTTGGCGAGCGACCGCCCTCTTCTGCGCCTCGCCAAAATCGCTTCTATGCCTTCCATGCCCCGCCTTCGACAGGCGAACGGCTTCCTGGACCGGTGGGAAAACGAAAAGGAGAAGGGAAAGATCCGAATTCGCCTCCATGCCCGGGTTCCACTGCTGCTGGAAATGGCGGGCGTTCCCCACCAGTGCTCTCTGCGACTCGAGAATGGCGTGAAATTGACATTCCCCGCCGACGTAAAAAAAAGAGTCAAATTCGCCTTCGCGAAAAGAAAGGTCATCGATGGCGCGCTTGAATGCCGATAGAGGCGAACGCCTAGTCAGCTTCGTTGGCCTGGGGCTCATGCTCCTGGTCATTCTGGCGGTGCTCTATCTGATGATTCCCCGTCGAGCCATGTTCGAGGATTCGGCGCTGCTGAGCCATCCGGATGCGTTATCGCTCGCCTATCTGAAAGCGGTGCTGAAAAGCGACCCTAGCCGAAACGAAGTGCGGCTGGCGCTTGCCAACCAACTCCTCCGTTCGGGGCGCTACCAGGAAGCCAAAGAGATTCTCGCCCCCCTTCCCGCAGCTTCTCCGGAGCTGGCATTTTCGAAACTGCTCTTGGAGACGGAAATCGCGCTCAGAACGCTCCATGCAAATGGCGGTACTGAAAGCGGCGATGCCGTCCGTCGCTTGCTCACCGAGCGCCTCGACCGATTTCCAGTGGATGAAGTTCCCACGGACGAGCTGCAAAAACTGCTGGAGATGGGAGAAAGCCTGGGAGCCGGCCCCGGATTCATGGCCTCCGCGAGCCGCCGCCTTGCCGAACGGGATCCTGGGCGGGCGGCCCACTGGTGGGCGGAAGCTGGCCGCTGGGCGCTCGCCTCCGGGAACCCTGCCGAAGCCTCGCACGATTATCTCCAGGCAGCAAAAGCCGCGCAAAGCGAAGAAGAAGCGCTCCGGCTCACCAATCAGGCCATACGCGCGGCGCTCATGGCGGCCCATCCGGAAAAAGCCTATGAGCTGGTGAAAAGTTCGCTGGAACGTTGGCCGAATGACGATGAATTGTTGCGAAAGGGGGTCAAATTGGCCTTGGCCGTGAGCCACCACTGGCAAGCGGAAATATGGAACCATCGCTATCTGGAAAAACACCCTTCCGACATTTCCGCTTGGAGGGATCGGCGCGACATCGAGCTCGCCCTGCATAAACTGGACGCAGCGGCCGAGGCGGCACAGCGGCTGGCCTCTTCCGGAAAGGCGACACTGAAGGATGAGATTCTTCTGGCGCGCATTCTCGAATGGAGCGGCAGGCCCTCCCACGCACTCGAAATCTGGAAAAGAGTCGCAATCCGAACGGGTAAAGAGAAACCTCTGGCGGAGGTGGCGAGGCTCGCCAAATCGACCCTCCATCTGGAGGACGAACGGGACGCTCTGGAAGAGCTCCGCAGCCGTCGCCTTCTGAGCGAAACCGAAACCTGGCGGTTGGCCCAGGTCCTGGAGATGCTGGGGGAACCGGAGAGAGCGGATGAAACTCTGGCCGACTATCTGACCCGCCATCCAACACGAAAGCGATTTTGGGAAAAGCGGCTGGCGTTGGCGACCGACAGGGGGGATCCCGAAGCCGCGCTGAATATTCTGGAGCAGATGACGCGCCCTTTCGGGCGGTCGGATGACCTGATACGCCGAAAAGCACGGCTGCTGTGGTCGCTTTACCGGGAAGAGGAAGCCTGGAAGGCGATGAAATCCCTGCAGGCCCCGCTCCATACCGACAATCTCCAGGACCTGGAACTCTATGGCGAACTGGCGTGGCGGGCGGGAGACCGCAAGCGCGCCTTCGCGCTCTATCGGACCATCTACCGCAGATATCGCGACGGTTCTCTTTCTCTTCCGAAAGGAAGTGGTGCGCCTTCCCCCTTGCTGGAAACGACCATTCGGCGCCTCGTCCTCCTGGCGGAGCGGCAAGGCGACCTCGAGCTGGCCGGAAAACTCGCCCTCCAAGGGTGGCGTACTCTCCATGATTCGGACCTCCTCTTACATACGATGACGATTGGAGTGAAGCGGAGGGAGTGGCCTCTGGTGAACCGGCTGGCGGAAGAAGCGCTCTCCCACTCCGAGCTTCGGCCTCTTGCAAAAAAATTGTTGGTCATGGTCGCCGATGCGAAGCGGCAGCAGGGCCGGACCGACGAGGCCGAGAGGTTCTATCGCAAGGCGCTGCAACTGGATCCCGCTTTCGCCGAGGCTCGCCTCGGCCTGCTCTGGCTCTACTTCGATGGACAGCGGCGGCGCCTCCTTCGGATCGCTCTCGAAGAGTGGCGCGCCGACGCAACGAAGGATCGACGGTATTGGGGTGCCTATGCGGCCGGTTGGGAACTGCTCGATCAACCCAACGCAGCGATCGCCTGGTACCGACGCCAGATCGCACGCACGCCCCGGGATCCCCTATGGCTCTTCAATTTCGCCGACGTGTTGGAGAAGGCCGGGCGAAACGCGGACGCTTGGCGCATTCGCCATTTCGCTCTGTTCATCGTGCAGCCCGATTTCGTCGCTCGGCTTCGGCAGCCCAAGGCGCTGTCCGAAACCGTTCGGAAAACCATCCAGGCCATCAGTCGGCTGGCAGGACGGCCAATCCTTTCGAAAGAGGTGGCGCGGGCCGGATTCGACGAAAAGCTGAACGCGCTGTTTCTGGTCAGCTGGGAGTTGAGCCGGGAGAACGAAGAACGGATACGCTACTGGCTGGCGCGCAAACAGGTGCGGCGCCTGCAGCTCCCCACATGGCAAAAGATGAGTCTGGCTCTGCTGGAAAACGACCGTTCCCAGATCGAGCGGCTGCTCGATTCCGGTCGTCTCGCTCCCTTGGACAGAATCCGGGGAGAAGAGCGGTTGGGCCGCTACAACCTGGCGCTTGCCCACGCCCTCCCCTTTCTCCGCCCCGAAACCTCCACCGACGTTCGCTGGGCCGCAACCCAATGGGCCGCGGAGCTCTATCGTCGCCTTCCCACCAACTTCGACCTGAGTACGGGCTGGGAAGAGATTGGCCGGCTGCAACTCCGAAGGCAGCTGCTCGGAGGCCGCCTCTCCCGGCGCGATCTGTCCCTGGGACTCGCTTTCGTCGACGAAAGGCTCGACATGCCCACGAGCGTCTACGACCTCGCGGGAATCGACCGGGAGCAGCGCTTGGACGGCAGCGCGGAGTGGTTCGATTCGGCGAACCGGCTCAATGGCGGCCTGGGCGTTCGGAGACGAAACGACCGCAACCTCCTCCACACCACTCTGGCGTGGCGGCATCAGTTGTCCCGGCGCAACGCCTTCCAAGTTTCGCTGGAGTTCAACGGACTGAGCGACGCGACGCAGATTGCGCGCGCCGACACGGCCATCGACAGGCTGAAATTCGATTGGGAGAGCAATTTCACGCCGCGCACGGCAATGCAGCTGAACTTCGAACGTCACCGGCTGAAGAGCCGCCGGGGAAGTCACATCGCCGATGGCAACCTGGTGGAGTTTTCATTGCACGACAAACAGATGTTGGGTACCAACGAATTGCAGCTGAGGCTACAAGGAGCGTGGTTGCGGAACTCTCTGGTGGATACCATCCCCCCAGAGATGGCTGCGCGCATGGCGCCTGCAAGCACGGTAGAGGAGATCGTCACACCCGAGTACGGCGCCTTGGGAGTCGGTTTGGCCATCGCCCGGGGAGAACCCATGTCCCGTGCGCCGGTGGTCGGCGGCCTACGCTACCACCTCGACACCTGGGTGGGTTGGCAGTGGCCCACCAGCGAACCTGCCGTGAGTTTTTCCGCATCCATCGGCAGCCGCCTCTTCGGCAGCGACGAGATCGCGTTGAGCTACTACTATTCGAACGCGCTCAATTTCGCTCCCGATCAGGATTCTCAAGGCATCCAGCTCCAATACCGCTACTTCTTCGGACGATGAAACCTGTGATGAAACATGCTCACGGAGGCAAGGCAACCGTTCCCCAATCCTTCAAGGGTCGTCGTCGTGGTGAAAGAGAGAGGACGCAAATGGTGTGGGATACCAAACCGGTTGCGAGGCAGAAACGACATTGGTAGCAGCCCCTGTTTCCAAGCGGTGCGCTGCTTGGGAAATCCTTTCGCCAAAGGGGAATCAGGAATCATTTTGATAGACTTCGAACGACTTAACGGAGGACGGCTCGATGAGAAAATGGCTGATGATGGCGCTGTTGACAGGACTGGCGGCCGCCTGTTCCACCCAACGGGTGGAGAAGAGTGAAGTTTTGTCTCGACAGGCGAGCTGGGCGCTTTTGCCCATCGTGAACCAGTCGCAAACTCCGCAAGCGGGCGAACGCGTGGAAGCGCTGGTGGAGACGGAGCTGCGTGTGCTGGGGCTCCGGCCTCGGCACTATCCGGTAACCAAAGAACACAATCCTCTCGCCCTGCTGGATGAGGAGGGCCGTTTTCGCAACGGCCTGCGGTGGGCGCGGAAGGAAGGAATCCAGTACGGGGTCACCGGTTCCGTTCAGGAATGGCGCTACAAAAGCGGCTTGGACGGCGAGCCTGCGGCGGGAATCAGTCTGCGCGTGATCGATGTGGCCACCGGCGACATTCTGTGGGCCGCGTCCGGCTCGCGCACCGGCTGGGGGTACGAAAGCGTGAGCGGTACCGCCACCAAGCTCGTACACAAGCTTCTCGGCGCCATAAGGCTCAGTGGCGACGAAAATCCCGGCAAGTGATGGAAACGCAATGAACGGGGAAAAGCTCGATTCCACCCACGTCTCCACTGCGCCCCCATTCCTGACATGGGCCGAGACCCTGTTCTTGTGTCTCCTTTTCCCCGCATTGGGATGGTGGCTCGATCCCCGGGATCCGTTGTTCACCGCCGCTCCTTTCCCCTGGCTCGTATTGGCTCCGCTCCTGCCGGCATTGCGATACGGGTTCACCCATGGATTCGTGAGCGCTCTGTTGCTGATCGGCCTCATCGCTCTCGGTTGGCAAGAAGGCATGCTGCCCGCGAATCAGTTTCCCAGCCAGTTGGCTGTCGGCCTACTGATCGTGGGGATGCTGGCGGGCGAGTTCACCGACGTCTATCAACGTCGCATCGAACAACAGAAGGCGATCAACGGCTATCAACGCATGCGCCTGGACGAGTTCACACGCAATTACCATCTTCTCAAGGCTTCTCACGACCGCCTTGAGCAGCGATTGGCTTCTGGAACCCAGAGCCTTCGAGGCGCGCTTTTGGACCTGAAACGCCGTCTTACCAAGATTCCGCAATTTGGAAACGATCCTCTGGAGACGTTGGCGCAACAGATCATCGGGGTGTTCGCCACTTTTGGATGGATCCAGGTGGCCGGGCTCTATCGGGTGCGGCAAATGCACCTGGACAGCCAGCCCTTGGCCACTTTGGGAGAACTGCGCGCCGTCGATCCCTTCGATCCGCTCATCCGTCACACGTTGACGGAAAGGCGGCTGGTGAGTCTTCGAGAGACATTCGTCGAAAAGAGGGAAGAGAGTGGAACGCTCTTGCTCGCCGCCGTTCCCCTGGTGGATGTCAATGAGAAAATCTGGGGTGTTCTGGTCGTACAGGAAATGCCGTTCATCGCCCTTCACAAAGAAAACCTTCGCCTTCTGGCGGTGATGGGAGGTCACATCGGCGATATACTGTCAGCCGGTCAGGGAGGCGAAAGGGAGGTCGACGCCGAGGGCGTTCAATTTCGACACCATCTGGCTCGCGCCCTCGAGGATCTGCGCAAATACGCTATTCCGTCTCTGGCCGTAGCCATCCGCTTCCCCCCAAACCACCCCGATCTCGATCAACTGATCGAACTCTTTTTGAGCCAGGTGAGAGGCCTGGATCGCCCTTGGCGTCCCGCCGAAACCGCTCCGGAACAAAACATTTTGTATCTATTGATGCCGCTCACCACCGAACATGAATTCGATCCCTATCGTCAGCGAATGGAGCGTCTGCTCAAGGAAAATTTCGGGGAAGAGATTGAATCGTTGGGTATCCGGATGTACGCCCACGCTCTCGTGAAGAAGGACAATGTGCAAGGAATCTTGGAAAAACTCCATGAATTCTCGAACACCGGTCTACGCCCTGTTCCTCGTTCTTAGCGCTTTGCTGCTGGAAACCGCTGGCGCAGCGCCACTGTTCCTGGCCCACATCGGCATCCCGTTTCCCCTCTTTTTCTACGTCGGGTTGCACCTTGCGGCAGCGGTCATGGTAGCCCGCGGGTTGTGGCACGCATTTCCGGCGGCCTACCGACAGCCTCCATCCGGAACGTTGGCCACGCTGTTCATCATCGCCTCTCTAACTCCTCTCCTCGGCATCCCCGGCATGATCGCCGGATTGCTCATCGGTCTCTATGCCCCGAAAAAGCGGAAATCGTCCATGTACCACAGCATCGACATTCCGGAACTGCCCTACAAGCCGCTTCACGTAAGCGCCCAACCCCTCTTTGGGAAAAGCGGCCTTGCCGGTGTGATCGAAAATGCCCCAGACCCTGACAAACGTGTGCGCGCGGTGATGGCTACCCGACAGCTGCGCGACAAAGACGCCATACCCATACTCCGTCTCGCACTGCGCGATCCAGTGGACGACGTGCGCTTGCTCGCATATTCACTTCTGGATGGAAAAGAGCAGAAGATCAACAGCCGCATCAAAGAACTCGCGTCGCAACTCGACCGATCCGAAGGCATCATTGCGGGAAAACTGCATGAGCGCCTTGCCGCCGAATACTGGGAGCTGGCCTATCTGGGCCTGGCCACTGGCGATGTGCGGCAGCATGTCCTCGAGGAAGCGCTGCGTCAGATCTCGGCTGCAGAGAATCTGCTTCCCAAAGAGGTGGGCCTGCTGTTTCAAAAGGGGCGCATTTTGCTGAATCTGAACCGATTGGAAGAGGCGGAGGAGGCGCTCCAAGAAGCTAGGAAACTGGGCATGAGCGAAATGGACGTGAACCCCTATCTTGCGGAAGCGGCTTACCTGAAAAGGGACTGGGAAGGAGTGAGCAGGCTCATGTCGGCGCTCGATTCCCTGGGCCGTTCCGAACCACCCATTTCCTTCGTAGCGGATTACTGGGCGCCTCGACCATGAAAAACTGGAAAAAAGTCATCGACAGCGGCGCGCCGGCGGATGTCACTCTTTTGCTGGAAGGAACCTATCCATACGTCAGCGGCGGGGTTTCCAGTTGGGTGCATCAGATCATCAATGGCTTCCCCATGCTGGACTTCTCCCTGGTTTTTCTCGGTGGAAGCGCAGAGAACTACGAGGGCGTCAAGTATCCGAAACCACCCAATGTTCGGCACCTCGAGCGCCACTATTTGATGGATGCGTGGCAGGAATCCGTCATCCAGCCACGCAAAGGCAACGCCTCCATGTTCGCCCAGGTGCGCGAGATGCATGCCGGCTTCCGGCGCAAAAGGGAAGCGTTGCCACACGATGCCGTGGGCGACGTTTTGGAAAGCCTCGGCAAGACAAACCGCCTTCCACGGGAAGACTTTCTCTTCAGCGAAGAAGCGTGGTCGATGATCACTGAACACTACGAACAGTTTTGCACCGATCCCTCCTTCGTGGACTATTTCTGGACCGTACGCACCATGCATGCGCCTCTGTTCCTGCTCGCCGGCATCGCGGACAATCTTCCTCCCAGCCGCATGCTCCATTCGGTCTCCACCGGCTATGCGGGGTTGCTGGGGGTACTGGGCCACCGCCGGCACGGCCTCCCCTTCCTTTTGACCGAACATGGCATCTATACGAAGGAACGAAAAATCGATCTGGCCCAGGCCGACTGGATCAAGGACACCAAAGAAGCCTTCGGCGGCACCTTGGACGACGACGTGAGCTACATCCGGCGGCTCTGGATCCGTTTCTTTGAAGGGATCGGCCATCTCGCCTACGATGCAGCCGAAGTGATCGTCTCTTTGTACGAGGGCAACCGGCAACGGCAGATCAGGGACGGAGCCGATCCGGCACGGTGCCGCATCGTTCCGAACGGCATCGATGTGGAGCGTTTCCTTCGCGTCCGCCGACAGCGCCCGGACAGCCCACGCCCGATCCTGGGCCTTGTTGGACGGGTGGTTCCGATCAAAGACATCAAGACCTTCATCCGCGCCATGCGCATCGTATGCAACGCCATTCCAGAAGCCGAAGGCTGGATCGTCGGCCCCGAGGAGGAAGATCCGGAATACGCCCAGGAGTGCCGCAATCTGGTGGCCAGCCTCGGCCTGGAAGAACGTGTCCGTTTTCTCGGTTTTCGCAAGGTGGAAGAGGTGCTGTCGGAGATCGGCCTGCTGGTACTGACCTCCATTTCCGAAGCGCTGCCTCTGGTCGTCCTGGAGGGCTTCGCCGCCGGCGTGCCGGTTCTGGCCACCAATGTGGGCGCTTGTCACGATCTGATCGAAGGAGGCACCGCCGAAGACCGCTCCCTCGGTCGAGCCGGCGCGGTGGTATCCATCGCCAACCCGGAGGAGACGGCTGCCCACGCCATATCGCTCCTGACGGACCCGGAGAGATGGCGCGCCGCCCGTGACGCCGGCATCCGGCGCGTGGAGCGGTATTACACCCAGCCGCAGATGTATGCCGCCTACCTGGAGCTCTACAATCACTGCATGAAACGCGGCACCGACCGGGAGAGGAGAATTCGCCGATGGCCGGCATAGGCTTCGAACTGCGCAAACTGCTGCGCAAGAACTCCTACTTCGGGCTGCTGCAGGCCTATGGCTATGCCGGCATCATCAGCTCGGGCCCCTGGGTTCTCTCCATCGTCGGCGTATTGCTCATCGGCCTCTTCAGCGCCAGCCGTGTCGTGCCGGACACGCTGGTGGTCCAGTTTCTGGTCACCGTCACCTGGCTGATGGCGGCCTCGCTGATCCTGACCGGTTTCCTGCAGCTGATGTTCACCCGGTACATCGCCGACCGGTTGTTCGAAAAGAAGTCGGAAATCGTGCTTCCCAACCTGATGGGCGCACTGACGGTGGTGACCCTCGTCAGCGGCACACTGGGCATTCTCGTTCTCGCCTTTCTGTTCGACGAATCGCCGCTCTACGACATCAGCGCCCTGGGCAGCTTCGTCGTGCTGTGCGACATCTGGATCGTGGTGATCTTTCTGTCCGGGATGAAGGCCTACCGGCTCGTATTGGGGGTCTTCTTCCTGGGGTACGGCATCACCGTGGGCATGGCTCTGGCTCTGGTGAGGCTCAAGCTGGAAGGATTGATACTGGGGTTCTTCATCGGCCAGGCGGTTCTTTTCTTCGCCATGCTGGCGATGGTGATCCGCAACTATCCCGGCGACCGTTTCGTCGCCTACGGTTTCCTGGACCATCACAACGTCTACTACAGCCTCGCGGGGACGGGGCTTCTGTACAACCTTGCGATCTGGGCGGACAAGTTCCTGTTCTGGCTCAACCCCGCCACCTCGGAGCCGATCATTGGTCCTTTGCGGGCCTCGGTGATCTACGACATCCCCATCTTTCTGGCCTATCTCTCCATCATTCCTGGTATGGCGGTCTTTTTGGTGCGGATGGAAACCGATTTCGCCGAAATCTACGATCGGTTCTACCGATCGGTGCGGGAAGGCGACACGCTGGCGCACATACGCCAACACAAGCAACGGATGGTGCTCACCATCCGGCAGGGCATCTTCGAAATATTCAAGGTGCAGGGCCTGGTACTGGTGGTGTTGCTGATGCTGGGGCCTGCCATCCTCGATTTTCTCGGCATCTCTCGTCTCTACCAGCCTCTGCTCAATGTCGACCTGGTCGGCGTCGGCGTCCAGGTGCTTCTGCTGGCCATTCTCAACGTGCTCTTCTATCTGGACCTGCTGTGGATTGCCTTTTTCATCTGTCTGTTGTTCCTGGTGAGCAACATTGGCCTCACCTGGCTCACCTTCCAGCTGGGCCCCCAGTTCTTCGGTTTCGGCTTCGCAGGCGCGGTGGCGATCGCCAGCCTGGTGGGCTTGGCGATGCTCTCGCGTCAGCTGGACCGGCTGGAATACGAGACCTTCATGCTGCAATGAACCGATAAACCTTCTGCCTTTCGTGAAAATTTCTTTCTCCGGCGGCGGTCTATACTTGAAGAAAAGCGCTGGTTCATCCGACGACCGGCGCCCCGGAAACTCCGGGAACGGTCGGGAGGAGAAACAGAGATGCATAGGCTCCGCCGCAAATTCGGCCAGTGGCTGCTCCGCTGGCTCACGCGGGACCGTCCGCCCGCAGAGACGCCGCTGTGCAACTTCGACCGCCTCCGTTTCGAGCTGCGCCCCTGCGACGTGCTGCTGGTGGAGGGGCGCAGCCGCATCGCCGACGTCATCCGCGTCATCACCCAAAGCCCCTGGAGCCACGCCGCCCTCTATATCGGCCGAATTTTCGACATCCGCGATCCGCGCCTGCGGGTGAAACTCGAGGCCCACTTCGAGGGCGATCCCGAAGAGCAGCTCATCATCGAAGCGCTGGCGGGCGAAGGAACCATCGTCTCGCCCCTGGCCAAATACCAGAAGGATCATGTGCGCATCTGCCGCCCCGACGGCATCTCGGCGGAGGACGCTCAGCAGGTGATGGCCTACGCCATCCACCACCTGGGCAGCGACTACGACATGCGCCAGATTCTGGACCTGGCCCGCTTTCTCCTGCCCTGGTCCGTCCTGCCGCGGCGTTGGCGCTCCACCCTCTTCGAACACAACCTGGGCGAGACCACCCGCACCGTCTGCTCCACCCTGCTCGCCGAGGCCTTCATGGAGGTGGATTTTCCCATCCTTCCCTTTATCGAACGCAACGACGACGGCAGCCTGCGGCTGTTCAAGCGCAACCCCAAGCTCTTCGCTCCGCGCGACTTCGACTATTCGCCCTACTTCAGCATCATCAAGTACCCCTATCTGGGGCTCAACGACGTGGGGATCTACCGGCGCCTGCCGTGGGACCCCACCGACCGCTTCCTCGACGAGCAGCCGCGCCGGACGGTGGAAGCCTCCGCTCCGGAAGAGGCGACCTCCGAAAGGAAACGGGGCGGCTTTCCTCTTTGGAGAAAGGAGGCCTGACCATGTGGTTCATCGCGCTCCTGATCACCATCACCCTCATCTGGATCCTGGCCTATCAGGGAGCCGGCGCCGCGGTCTGGATCGGCGTGCTGCTGGCCAGCCTGGTGGCCGTCACCCTGGCCACGGAGATTCCCTGGTACCTCTCCACCCCCCTATGGCTCGGCGCCACCGCCGCCGTGCTGCTGTTGGGCGTGCCCGCCATCCGGCAACGCTATGTCACCGCGTTGCTGCTGCGCCAGTTTCGCAAGGTGATTCCCCCCATGTCGCGCACCGAACGCGAGGCGTTGGAAGCGGGCAGCGTATGGTGGGACGCCGAGCTGTTCAGCGGCCGGCCCCACTGGGAGCGGCTGCTGGAGACGCCGCCCGCCACGCTCTCCGAGAGCGAGCGCGCCTTTCTCGAAGGGCCGGTGGAGACCCTCTGCGAGATGCTCGACGACTGGCGCATCACCCACGAAGAGCGGGATCTGCCCGAGGAGGTGTGGGACTTTCTCCGCAAGCACCGTTTCTTCGGGCTCATTCTTCCCGAACGCTACGGCGGCCTGGGCTTCTCTGCGCGGGCCCATTCCGAAGTGGTGATGAAGCTGGCCAGCCGTTCCATCGTGGCGGCGGTGACCGTCATGGTTCCCAACTCTCTTGGGCCGGGCAAGCTTCTGCTCCACTATGGCACCCAGCGCCAGCGCGACCACTACCTGCCGCGCCTGGCGCGGGGCGAGGAGATCCCCTGCTTCGCCCTCACCGGGCCGGACGCGGGCAGCGACGCCGGCGCCCTCCCCGATCGCGGCGTGGTGACCTGGGGCGACTGGCGCGGCCGTCGAGTGCTGGGAGTACGGCTGAACTGGGAGAAGCGCTACATCACCCTGGGACCGGTGGCCACCCTCATCGGCCTCGCCTTCCGCCTCTACGATCCCGACCATCTGCTGGGCGAGGAGGAGGAGCTGGGGATCACCCTGGCCCTGGTGCCCCGCGACACGCCCGGTGTGACCATCGGCGACCGGCACATTCCACTGGACATCCCTTTCCAAAACGGGCCCAACTGGGGCCGCGACGTCTTCATTCCCCTGAGCCAGCTCATCGGCGAGGAGCGCTACATCGGCCAGGGCTGGCGGATGCTGGTGGAGAGCCTGTCGGAAGGGCGCGGCATCTCCCTGCCGGCCCTGGCGGTGGGCGCGGGCAAGACCTGCAGCCGCTACACCGGCGCCTACGCCGCCGTGCGCCGCCAGTTCAACCTCCCCATCGGCCGCTTCGAAGGGGTGGAAGAGGCGCTGGCGCGCATCGCCGGCCTCACCTACCAGATGGACGCGGCGCGCAAGCTCACTCTCGCCGCGCTGGAGATCGGCGAGAGCCCCTCGGTGATCTCGGCCATCATCAAATACCACCTCACCGAGCGCTACCGGCGACTCATCAACGACGCCATGGACGTGCAGGGCGGCAGCGGCATCATGCTCGGCCCCTCCAACCTCATCGCCCGCGCCTATCAGGCGCTGCCCATCGCCATCACCGTGGAGGGCGCCAACATCCTCACCCGATCCATGATCATCTTCGGGCAGGGAGCCATGCGCTGCCATCCCTGGCTCCTCAAGGAGTTCAACGCCGCCCAGAACCCCGATCGTGCGCGCGCCCTGGCCGAATTCGACCACGCGGTCTTCGGCCATCTCGGATTCCTCATCGGCAACATCGCCCGCAGCCTCTTTCTCGGCCTCACCCGGGGGCATCTCTCCGCCGTGCCGGTAAAAGGGCGCACCCGCCGCTATTTTCAGCAGCTCAACTGGATGAGCGCCGCCTTCGCCCTGGCGGCGGACACGGCCCTGATGACTCTCGGCGGCGCCCTCAAGCGCAAGGAGCGGCTGTCGGCGCGGCTGGGCGATCTGCTCAGCGAGATGTACCTCACCTCGGCGGTTCTCAAACGCTACCGGGACGATGGCGAACCCGCGGAGGAGTGGCCCCTGGTGCGCTGGGCCTGCGAGACATCCTTCTACCGCATGCAAGAGAGTCTGCGCCTTCTGATCCGCAATCTTCCCTTCCGGCCGCTGGCATGGCTCCTGCGGCTGCTGCTCTTTCCCAGCGGCTATCCCTGGGCCGGGCCGGACGACCGTCTCAGCCATGAAGCCGCCCAGCTGCTGCTGCGCCCCTCCGAAAGCCGGGACCGGCTCACCGAAGGCATCTTCATCACCCGCGACGAGACCTTCCGCCAGGGCGTCATCGAAGCCGCCTTCGAACAGGCGGCGCGGGTGGAGCCCTTGGAGAAGACCCTGCGCGAAGCCCGCCGCGCCGGAATCGTCCGCGCCCGCGGCTACCTGGAACAGGCGCGCGAAGCGCTGGCCGAGGGGCTGATCCGCGAGGAGGAGCTGCGCGAGCTGGAGAAGATGCGCATGCTGCGGCGCCGGGTGATCGCCGTGGATAGCTTCCGCAACTACGGCCACCGCCATCTGCTCGACCTGATGGCCGGCGGGGAGCGGCGGCGGGAGGCGGGGCCATGAGCCTCCCGGCCCTGCCCTGGGAGCGCCGGCCCGTCTATCTGGTGGACGGCCTGCGCACCCCTTTTCTCAAGGCGGGCGGCGCCCCGGGTCCCTTCCGTGCCGCCGACCTGGCGGTGGCGGCCGGCCGCGCCCTGCTGCTACGTCAACCCTTCGAGGCGAGCGCCTTGGACGCGGTGGTGCTCGGCTGCGTCTCCTCCGGCCCCGACGAGGCCAACATCGGGCGCGTGGCCGCGCTGCGCATGGGGTGCAGTGAAAAGACCCCGGCAATGACGGTGCAGCGCAACTGCGCCTCGGGCCTGCAGGCGGTGGAGACCGGCGCTCTGGAGATCCTCTGCGGCCGTGCACAGCTGGTGTTGGCCGGCGGCACCGAGGCGATGAGCCACCATCCGGTGATGCTGGGCGAGAAGATGGTGGCCTGGCTGGCGCAATGGAACCGCGCCCGCACGACGGGAGAGCGGCTGCGCCGGCTGTCGAAGTTGCGTCCCGCCCATCTGGCGCCGATCGTCGCTCTGCTGCGCGGCCTCACCGATCCGGTCACCGGCCTCTCCATGGGGCAGACCGCCGAGGAGCTGGCCGAACGGTTCGGCATCCGCCGCGAAGCCATGGACCGCTTCGCCCTGCGCAGCCACCGGCGCCTGCTGCGGGCGCGCGACGAAGGATTTTTGCGGGAGGAGTCGGTTCCCCTCTACGACGGTCGGGGTCGTCTCCACCTGGAAGACACCGGCCTGCGCCCCGACACCAGCCTGGAGGCGCTGGCGACGCTTCATCCCGTCTTCGACCGTCCCGTTGGAAAGGTCACCGCCGGCAACAGCGCCCAGATCACCGACGGCGCTTGTCTGTTGCTGCTCGCTTCGGAGGAGGCGGTGGAAAAGCACGACCTGCCGGTGCTCGGTCGCATCCTCGACAGCCAGTGGGCGGGGCTTTCGCCACGGCTGATGGGGCTGGGACCGGTCCACGCCATGGCCCCCATACTGGAGCGGCGGCAGCTCGACAGCGACGACATCGACGCCTGGGAGATCAACGAGGCCTTCGCCGCCCAGGTGCTCGCCTGCCTCGCCGCCTGGCGTGACGAAACCTTCTGCCGGGACGAGCTGGGGCTGGAAGGTCCCTTCTCGCCCATCGACGAGGAGCGGCTCAACGTGGATGGCGGCGCCATCGCCCTCGGCCACCCGGTGGGCGCCAGCGGCGCCCGCATCCTCCTGCATCTGCTGCGGGTGCTGCGACGCACCGGCGGCCGCCTCGGCATGGCCAGCCTCTGCATCGGCGGCGGCCAGGGAGGCGCCATGCTGGTGGAGAACACGAGTGCCGGAGGTGGCGCATGAAAAGCGGCTGGCGCTTGGAGACCGATCCTCGCAACATCGGCTGGCTCCATTTCGACCTGCCGGGCCGCGGCGCCAACGTTCTCACCGCGGAAGTGCTGGAGGCGCTCGAAGAGATGCTGCTGGAAGCCGCCCAGCAACGTCCCAAAGGGCTGGTGATCCTCTCCGACAAGGCTTCCGGCTTCATCGCCGGCGCCGACGTCAAAGCGTTCGCCGGCCTGCGCGACCCCGCCGAGGCGGAAGCCCTCATCCGCCGCGCCCACCAGATCTTCCAGCGCTTGGAGGCGCTCTCCTTCCCCACGGTGGCGCTCATCCACGGCTACTGCCTCGGTGGCGGGCTGGAGCTGGCCCTGGCCTGCCGCTACCGGGCGGCCGCCACCGAGCCCGACACCCGCATCGGCTTTCCCGAGATCCGCCTGGGGATCTTTCCGGGTTTCGGCGGCACCCTGCGCTCGGTGCGCCGCATGGGCCACCTGCGCGCCCTGGAGCTGATGCTTTCGGCCCGTAACCTGGACGCCCGCCGGGCCCGGCGGGTGGGGTTGGTGGATCTGGCGGTGCCGCGCCGCCAACTGCGCAACGCCGCCATCGATCTCATCGAAAACCCGCCGGTGGCCGCCGACCCACCCCTGCGGCAACGGCTGGCGGGATGGAGGCCGGTGCGTCCGGCGGTGGCCGCCCTGCTGAAACGGAAAGTAAGCCGGAAAGTGCGCCCGGAGCACTACCCGGCGCCCTTCCGGCTCATCGACCACTGGCGACGCAACGCCGGCAGCCGTAGCGCCATGTACCGTGGCGAAGCCGAAACGGTGGCCCGCCTGCTGACGGGAGAGCCGGCCCAAAACCTGATCCGCGTCTTTCTTCTCCAAGACCGGCTGAAGTCGGGCGATGCGGCGGCCGTCCCCCGGGTGCGGCGGATTCATGTGGTGGGCGGCGGCGTCATGGGCGGAGACATCGCCGCCTGGTGCGCCCTGCGCGGCCTGCCCGTGACCCTCCAGGACCGGACGCCGGAAGACCTCGGCCGGGCCGTGCAACGGGCCCACGCCCTCTTCCGCAAGCGGATCGGGGATCCCTATCTGCGACAGAAGGCAAGCGACCGTTTCATCCCCGACCCGGAAGGCGCGGGAGCCGCCAAGGCCGACGTGGCGATCGAAGCCATCTACGAAAACGAACAGGCCAAGCGCGCGCTCTACGCCGACCTCGAACCCCGCATGAAGAGCGACGCGCTGCTCGCCACCAACACTTCCGGCATTCCACTGGAGCTGTTGAGCCGGGATCTGGCCCATCCCGAACGGTTCGTGGGCCTGCACTTCTTCAATCCCGTGGCGAAAATGCCGCTGGTGGAAGTGGTCCACGACGAAACCACGCCTCCGGCCACCGTCGAACGGGCCGCCGCCTTCGCCCGACAGATCGGCAAGCTGCCGTTGCCGGTGCGCAGCCGCCCCGGTTTCCTGGTGAACCGGGTGCTCATGCCCTATCTGCTGGAAGCGGTGACCCTGCTCGAAGAAGGAGTGGACGCCGGCCTCATCGACGAGGCGGCGCTGGCCTTCGGCATGCCCATGGGGCCCATCGAACTGGCCGACACCGTGGGATTGGACATCGCGCTGGCGGTGGCGCAGGAGCTGGCCGCTCCCTTCGGTCTGGAAGTGCCCGAGATCCTGCAACGCAAGGTGGAACGAAAGCGGCTGGGCAAAAAGTCCGGAGAAGGATTCTATTCCTGGAAGGAGGGGCGACCGGTCAAGAAACCAGCGGGAGCCGATCCCCAGCGGCTGTCACGGCTGGCGGACCACCTCGTGCTCCGCCTGGTGAACGAAGCGGTGGCTTGTCTGCGGGAAGGGGTGGTGGAAGAGCCGGAACTGGTGGACGCCGGCGTCATCTTCGGCACCGGCTTCGCTCCTTTCCTCGGCGGCCCCCTCCACTGGGCGGTTCACCAGGGAGTGGACGACCTCCTTTCGCGACTCCACGAACTCGAAGCGCGCCATGGCGACCGCTTTCGCGCGGACCCCGGTTGGCAACGGTTGAAATCGGCGAAGACGATCCCCGAAGAGCCATGAGATCCCCTTCGTTCATCACTCTGGAGCAGGCCCCCACCCTGGCAGCCCTCTTCCGCGAGCGGGTGAGGCGGTCGCCGGACCGCACCGCCTACATCCAGTTCGACCGCGAACGAGAGCGCTGGGTGGAACACGACTGGCGCGACACCGCCATCCAGGTGGCGCGCTGGCAGCAGGCGCTGCGCGCCTCGGGGCTCGAAAAGGGCGACCGGGTGATGATCATGTGTCGCAATTCCTGGGAGTGGGTGATCTGCGACCAGGCCGTCTTGGGTCTGGGACTGGTGCTGGTGCCCGTCTTCGTGAACGACCGCCCCGACAACATCGCCTGGATCGCCGACGACTGCGGTGCGGCGCTTCTGGTGATCGAAGGCCCGGAGCAGTGGCGCGCGTTGGCGCCGGTGCTGGAACGGCTGGAGACCGTCCACACCATCGTGACGCTCCAGCCGGTACCCGCGAAACACCCGAAGCTGCGCGCGCTCGACTCCTGGCTACCAGCCCGAGGCGACGGCCTGGCGGAAGAGGAGTGCGCGCCCCGGGAGTTGGCCACCATCGTCTACACCTCAGGCACCACCGGCCGTCCCAAGGGGGTGATGCTGAGCCACCACAACATTCTCTGGGACATCCACGCCGCCCTGAAGCTTTTCGACATCGGCGAGGACAACCTCTTTCTCTCCTTCCTTCCCCTCTCTCACACCTTCGAACGCACCGTGGGCTACTACCTCCCCATGGTGTGCGGCGCCGCCATCGCCTACAACCGCTCCATCGCGCAACTGGCGGAGGACCTGGCCATCATCCGCCCCACCCTGATGATCTCGGTGCCGCGCATCTTCGAGCGCATCTACGGCCGCATCATGGAAAAACTGCGCCGGGAGCCGCCGCTCAAGCGGAAGCTCTTTCTCCAGGCGGTGGAGGTGGGCTGGCGGAAGTTCGAACGGGACCAGGGCCGGGGCGGCTGGTCGCCGCAGCTGCTGCTCCATCCCCTGCTGGACCGGCTGGTGGGGGCCAAGGTGCGGCAGCGGTTGGGGGGAAGGCTCCGCTTCACCGTCTGCGGCGGCGCCGCCCTCTCGCCCGAGGTGGCGTGTCTCTTCATCGGCCTGGGCATCCCGGTGCAGCAGGGCTACGGCCTCACCGAGACCAGCCCGGTCATCTCCGCCAACCCCCTGGAGGACAACCTGCCCGCCTCGGTGGGCATCCCCCTCCCCGGCGTGGAGGTGAAGCTGGGAGAGGAGAACGAACTGCTGGTCCGCAGTCCCGCGGTGATGCTGGGTTACTGGAACAACCCCGAAGCCACCGCCGCCATGATCGACACCGACGGTTGGCTGCACACCGGCGACAAGGCCCACATCGACGACAACGGCCACATCCACATCACCGGGCGGTTGAAGGAGATCATCGTGCTGGCCACCGGCGAGAAGATCCCGCCTGCCGACATGGAGAACGCCATCGCTCTGGACCCCCTCATCGACCAGGCCATGGTGATCGGCGAGGGACGCCCCTATCTCGCCGCCCTGGTGGTGCTCAACCCCGAAGCCTTCGCAAGGCTCGCCGAGGAGCTCGACCTGGATCCCGACGACCCTTCCAGCCGTCGCGATCCGCGAGTGCAGAAAGCGGCGTTGATCCGCGTGCAGGAGCGCACCCGCGAATTTCCCGGTTACGCGCGCATCCACCGCGTGGCGGTGCTCGACGAGCCCATGACCCCCGAGAACGGCCTTCTCACCCCCACCCTCAAGCTGCGGCGCAACCGCGTCCTGGAGTGCCACTCCGAAGAAGTGGCGCGGCTCTACGAGGGGCATTGACACGGCTTTCCGGATTTTTCAGAAACGGCGGCGCCAATCGCGGTTCACATGGCCTCCAACGAAGCGGCGCTGGCTGTGAACAAGGGGCGGCCGATCATGACGCCGGATCGGACATGGGGCGAGGCCGATTCGGGACGGTAGCCGCGGGATCGAAGGCTCGCGCTCCCGGACGGCACAGTAGGGCGCGTTTTGCCGTGGATGAAGTTTCGACGCCTCGTGCCGGAAGCGCCGGTTCGAGGCGGAGACCGGCGACATGGGCGTGCATGGCGGCGTCCGACCCGGCCGCTGGAATGGATGGGCGAGCTTCAGCCGGTGGGTTCACCCGCCTGCTGGAGATCCCCATCGTCCTGAGTGCGGTCCGGGCCGACGATAGACGCGGTGGAGGCGACGCTCCATTTCCTTCATGCGCTTGTTGCGCCGCCATGCGAGGACATCCTCGATCAGGAGAAGGATGAGAAAGGTCACGAAAAAAGCCATGCCGAACTTCACCCAGGACAAGCCGTACATGAGCGATCCGAAAAGCAATATGAAACCGAGAACGAAACTGCTCAGCATCTGGAACAATAATCGCATCATGGTAGATCCTACTATTAACCCGCACCGCGGCATTTGCTGACAGGGATGCCTCTAAAGTGGCCGAGGGCATGGTCCACCTGTCGCAATGCATCACGTGGGTCGAGACGCGTCTGCGGCTCGTGACCGACGGCGCCCGGGAATTCGTCGTGGCGCGGCCTCCCCGGAGAAACGACGATGGAGGCTGGCAATGAGCGACTTCGTGCAGTTCTCCCCCGACGTGGTGATCCCCAAGGCGGTGACCAGCAGATCGGAGTCGTTCTCCTCCAGCACGGAGGTCAGATGCTCGGCAATCGCCTGATCGTCATCCAGATATTCGGCCACATCGAAATCCGGCAGTTCGGAAACTCGAATCTTTTGGCTCATGGGTCAATCCTCCAGTGTCTTGGACAGCGCGATGGCGCGCTCAATGTCCCGGCGCTGGGTGGACTTGTCGCCACCGCCCAGCATCACGATCAGCACCTCGCCGCGCAGGGTGTAGTACATGCGCCAGCCGGGACCGAAAAACTCCCGCATCTCGAAGGCGCCATCACCAACCAGCTTCACAGCACCGAGATTGCCCAGCGACGCCTTACGCAGACGAGTGATCAGACGACGCAGTGTCACCCCATCCTTGATGGGGACAATTGCAACCGAACGGTTACAGATATTCAAGCCAATGTCCTGGTTCAACACATTTGAGACACCGAGACGCGGGGGACCTCACCTACGGCCAGCGCGAAGATGCTCGGTAGGTGTTTTCTGTTTCAACGCCTGATGCGGGCGCAGTTCCCGGATCGTCGTCGGCAGCGGGTAACTGGCATGGAACTCGTAGCGCCAGATGCCGTTGGCCCGCTCCACCCCTCTGTTGCGCTGTGGGCGTTTCGGAGACAGCACGTAGAGAGCGATCTTTGCTGCCTGGCAGGCCGACTCGAACTCGCCCTTGAATTCCGATCCTCCATCGATCTGGATCGCTCGAATCGAAAACGGACAGCGCACCTGGACTCCGCCGGCGGGGTTCAATTGCCGCTGCACCCTCATCAGCCTTTCCGAGGCCGAGGCCAAGCAGCGCGGATTCAAGCCGTTTCCAGGCACGACGCCGGACACAGGCTGGGACTATTCCCCATGTCACGACGGCCCGGAGGAAGGCGTCGCCCGCGCCATCGAGGGGCGCAAGTGGCGCTGCGGCCGTGGACTGGACGTCGATCCGGTCGAGCACATCGCCGCCGAGCTGGCCCAGCGGGAGCCAGGGTGGTGCGTGCATCCGGCACTGCGCGAGGCGCTGGACGCATTCCGTGACACTCTCAAGCGCTGGGACGATCGCAACCGCCTGCTGCGTAAGGCCATGGGTAACAAGGCATTTGCGCGCTACGCCAAGGCCGTGGAAAATGCCGCCCTGGCTCACAACATCACCGTGGAGCAAGGCGTCATCCTTCGCGCTTACACCGACCGTGAGTATCACTTCGGCATCAATGACGACATCGTGCCGCTCCATGTGGCCATGAACACCCTGGCGCGGCTCATGGTCCATCTTGACGAACCGCTGCCATTCCCAGAGGGTCAGCTCTACAGGATCGGCGTCATGACCCTATTCATGGACGAGGCTCTCTCGGCACTGCCGCCCGTGCCAGGCACGTATTGGCGCGGCGTGTCGCTGTCCGGCATGCCCGATCCACTGCGCCAGCGCTGGCGATACGCCCACAAAAAGGGCCGGGTGGTGCAGTACAACGGTTATACTTCTGTAACAACCATCGAGGGCCGCCAGTATGGTGGTGAGCATCAGTTCGAGATGCACCTGGAAAGCCCAAGGGACATGCGGCCGTTTGCCGTTGAGCCGAAGGAAGGCGAACACTTGCTGCCGAGGGGCGTGCAGTTGCGCTATCTTGGATTTGAGAATGGATACAGAACCATGCGTGAGATCATTGACAAAAAAGACGTCAAGACATCGAGGAATTTCAGCAGCGATGAAAGCTTGGATGAATTCTTCGTCAGAACAGCAATTGAGGATGGCTACACCCGCGAACGCGCCATCGAGATTCTCCAGGAGATGAAAGAAACCCGCGAACGCTGGGCGCGCGAGCGCAGCCGGCCCATCACGGAAGAAGAACAACGCTGGTGGAAGAACATGTACGAGCGCATGCAGGCCGAGGCCACGGCTGGACTGAAGGAATGACTACCCACATCCATGTCCAAGCCGAGGCCATCACCGGCGTGCGGCTGGCCTGCAGGAAGTGTGGCGCGTCGGTCTCCATTCCGCTGGGCGCGGTTTATGTCCCCGCCAAATGCTTCAACTGCCACACACCGCTTCCTGGTCCAGAGATCGTCCACGACGTCACCGCCCGCCTGAAATGGCTGCAAGATGCGGCCACCGACAACAACATCACCTTCGACGCCACCATCGATGGCGAACTGTAAACAATTACCAACATCTGACAGCAACGATCATTGCCCGCCCTGCCGGTTAATTACCGGATGGCGCGTGGATCAGCCTGGTGGACGCACCAGGCGAGAATCGCGTTGGCCTGAATGACAGGCCCAGCGGGCGCCATTCAGCACTGCACTGCCCCCAGCCAATCATCGCATCCAATACAGGCGCGCTCTATGCGCATGGCTCTCGTGGTGCAATATTGCACCATTACGCAATCTCGCCATGCCGACTACCCTCGCCGGCATGAGTGCAAAAACCAACATCCTGCGCTGCCTGGCGCATAGCCCACTGGAGTTGAAGGTCAATTCCACCGGGGAAGACGCGGTCAGCGGATTCGAACTCCCGCCAAAGCTCCCCCAACGGAATGTGAATGTGAAGGAGATGCAGCAGCAGTTTGCTGCGGTGGAGGCGTTCTTCGAGTCGTTTTCGCACGAACAGGCCAAAACAGCTGACGATTCGCCCTCTCGATCGGGACTCTTCCACGGCCGACTGGACCTGCCTGCCGTGGACCCTCGACAAGGGGCCGTCGGTCATCACGGCGGATCGGAGTCGGCGTTGAGATTGAGAGCGACCCCCATATCGGAATCGAGGCGATACGGTGGAGCGAACCGAAGTGCTATAATCCGCCGCCTTGGCAACCCATCGAAGCGGAGACGACGGTTTTCAATGGCTAAAGAAGATGTAATCGAAATGGAAGGGGTGGTGAAAGAGACCCTCCCCAACACCATGTTCCGGGTGGAGCTGGACAACGGTCACGTGATCACGGCCCACATCTCGGGGAAGATGCGCAAGCACTACATCCGCATTCTCACGGGCGACCGGGTGAAGGTGGAGATGACCCCCTACGATCTCACCAAGGGCCGCATCGTCTACCGCGAGCGCTGAACCGCGCTCCTCTCACGCCTCTTCCGGCTGCTTGTCGAACTCGAAGGCCAACTCCTCCCCTTCCAGCCGGACCCGCACGTGTCCACCTCGGCTCAATGCGCCGAACAGCAGCTCCTCCGCCAGAGGCTTCTTGATCTTCTCCTGAATCAGCCGCGCCATGGGGCGCGCGCCCATCTTGGGGTCGTAGCCCCGCTCGGCCAGCCACAGCCGCACCTCCTCGTCCACAGTGAAGGTGACATCCTTGTCGGCCAGCTGGGCTTCCAGCTCGAACAGGAACTTGCTCACCACCCGGCCCACGCTCTCCAGCGAGAGCGGCTTGAACTGGATGATGGCGTCCAGCCGGTTGCGAAACTCCGGCGTGAAGGTCTTGTTGATCGCCTCCCGGCCGTCGCTGCTGTGGTCTTGAGTGGTGAAGCCGATGGAGCGGCGACTCATCTCCACCGCGCCGGCGTTGGTGGTCATGATGAGCACCACATTGCGAAAATCGGCCTTGCGCCCGTTGTTGTCGGTGAGGGTGCCGTGATCCATCACTTGCAACAGCAGGTTGTAGACGTCGGGATGGGCCTTCTCGATCTCGTCCAGCAGCAGCACCGAGTGGGGGTGCTTGGTGATCTGCTCGGTGAGCAGCCCGCCCTGGTCGAAGCCCACATAGCCGGGCGGCGCGCCGATGAGGCGGGAGACCGCGTGACGCTCCATGTACTCCGACATGTCGAAACGGATCAGCTCCAGCCCCAGGATGCGCGCCAACTGGCGGGTCACCTCGGTCTTGCCCACGCCGGTGGGGCCGGCGAAGAGGAAGGAACCCACCGGTTTGTTCTCGTCGGTGAGGCCGGAGCGGTTCATGCGGATGGCGGTGGTGAGCGCATCGATGGCCTCGTCCTGGCCGTAGACCACCATGCGCAGGTCACGGTCGAGGTTGCGCAGCGCCTCCACGTCGGAAGTGGAGACCTTGCGCTCGGGAATGCGGGCGATGCGCGCCACCACCGTTTCCACCTGCTCCACGTCCACCTCGGTGGTCCGCTTCTCCTCCGGTTGCAGCCGGGTGGCCGCCCCCGCCTCGTCGATGACGTCGATGGCCTTGTCGGGCAGATGGCGGTCGTTGATGTACTTGGCCGACAGCTCCGCCGCGGCCTGGAGGGCCTCGTCGGTGTAGGCGACCCCGTGGTGCTCCTCGAAACGGCTTCGCAGCCCCTTGAGGATCTCCACCGTCTCTTCCACCGAAGGCTCCACCACGTCGATCTTCTGGAAGCGGCGGGTGAGGGCGTGGTCTTTCTCGAAGATGGTGCGAAACTCCTGATAGGTGGTGGAGCCGATGCAGCGCAGCTCGCCGGCGGCCAGCATGGGCTTGATGAGATTGGAGGCGTCCATGGTGCCGCCCGAGGCGGCTCCGGCGCCGATGATGGTGTGGATCTCGTCGATGAAGAGGATGCTGTGGGGGATCTTCTTCAGCTCCCTGAGCACCGCCTTGAGCCGCTTCTCGAACTCGCCGCGATACTTGGTGCCGGCCACCAGGCCGCCGAGATCGAGCGCGTAGATGGTGGCGTCCTCGAGCACCTCGGGAATCTCCCCCTCGACGATCTTGCGCGCCAGGCCCTCGGCGATGGCGGTCTTGCCCACGCCGGCCTCGCCCACCAGCAGGGGGTTGTTCTTGCGCCGGCGGCAGAGCACTTGCACCGCGCGCTCCACTTCCTGGGTGCGGCCGATGAGCGGGTCGATCTTGCCCTGGCGGGCCAGTTCGTTGAGATTGGTGGTCCAGGAGTCGAGAGCGGTGCTCTTCTGCTCGCCCCCTTCGGAAGCCATCTCGGCGGTGCCTTCACGACCGGCGTTCTCCTCGCCGCCGAGCTCGTCGTCCTTCACCTTGGAGACGCCGTGGGAGATGTAGTTGACCACGTCCAGCCGGGTGATCCCCTGCTGGTTGAGGAAGTAGACCGCCTGGGAATCCTTTTCGCTGAAGATGGCCACCAGCACGTTGGCGCCGGTCACCTCTTTCTTGCCGGAGGCCTGCACGTGGAAGACGGCGCGCTGCAGCACCCGCTGGAAGCCGAGGGTGGGCTGCGCCTCTCTCTCCTCCCCTTCGGGCAGGACCGGACAGGTCTCCTCGATGAAGCGGTCGATCTTCTCCGCCAGCGCTTCGAGATCGGCGCCGCAAGCCTTGAGCACGTCCACCGCCGAGGGATTGCCCAAAAGGGCCAGCAGCAGGTGCTCGATGGTGATGAACTCCTGCCGTTTGCGCGTGGCCTTGATGAAGGCTTGGTTGAGTACGTACTCCAGTTCCTGGCTCAACATCTCGATTCACCTGCTCGGTTTCAGGCCTCTTCCATGGTGCAGAGCAGCGGGTGCTGGTGGGCCCGGGCATGCTCGTTCACCTGGGCCACCTTGGTCTCCGCGATCTCGCGGGTGAAGACGCCGCAAACCCCCACCCCACGGGTATGGACGTGGAGCATGATCTGGGTCGCCTTCTCCTCGCTCATGTGGAAGTAGGCCTTCAGCACTTCCACCACGAAATCCATGGGGGTGTAGTCGTCGTTCAACAGCAACACCTTGTAGAGAGGCGGCTTCTTGAGCTTGGGACGCCCCTCCTGGGTGACGAGTTCCCCGTTTTCGTTCTCCTTGAAGTGATCGCTCATCTCTCGCATCAAACTATGGTGTGGCGCCCTGCCGGAAGGCGTCGTCGGGGCCGTTATCCGCACTTCCCCGCGCGCTCGACCTCGGGCCTTCCCCGGACTCGCGCGTCCCGCCGACGCCCTCCGGCGAGACTCTGGACACATTCGACCCCGCCCCTGTCGGGAAACGCCCGCGGCGAGCGTCGCCCGGTTCTCAGCCCACCCAAACCCTGGCGTTGCGGAACAGCCGCATCCAAGGCCCGTCCTCGCCCCAGTCGTCCGGGTGCCAGGAGTTCTGCACCGTGCGAACCACCCGTTCCGGGTGGGGCATCATGATGGTCACGCGACCGTCCTCGGTGGTGAGACCCGTGATTCCCTCGGGAGATCCGTTGGGATTGGCCGGGTAGCGCTCGGCCGGCTCACCGCTGTTTTCAATGTAGCGCAGCGCGACCCCTTTTGCCAGATCCGCGCCGGGATCGCGGTATTCCGCACGGCCCTCCCCGTGGGCGACGGCGATGGGAAGGCGCGAGCCCGCCATGCCGGCCAGGAGAATGGAGGGGCTCTCTTCCACTTCCACCATGACGAAGCGGGCCTCGAACTGTTCCGAGCGGTTGCGCACGAAGTGGGGCCAGTGGCCCGCGCCCGGGATCAGTTCCTTGAGGTTGGAGAGCATCTGACAACCGTTGCAGACCCCCAGGGCGAAGGTGTCCGGGCGCTCGAAGAAGGCTTGGAACTGCTCCCGCGCCCGCTCGTTGAAGAGAATGGACTTGGACCACCCCTCCCCGGCGCCCAGCACGTCGCCGTAGCTGAAGCCGCCGCAGGCCACCAGCCCCCGGAAACGGTCCAGGGTCGCTTCGCCGGAGAGGATGTCCGACATGTGCACGTCCACGCATTCGAAGCCGGCCTTGTGGAAGGCCCAGGCCATCTCCTGCTGGCCGTTGATCCCCTCTTCCCTGAGGATGGCTACGGGCGGCCGGGCCGCCTCGATGAAAGGAGCGGCCACATCCTCTTCCGGATCGAAGGTGAGCTCGGCGAAGAGCCCCGGATCGGGCCGGGCGATGCGCTCGAACTCCTCTCGGGCGCAGTCGGGATGGTCGCGCAACGACTGCATCTGCAAGGTAGTCTCGGACCAGATCCGTTGCAGCTCCGCCCGCGGGCGGCGGAGGAGCTCCCGCTCGCCGGAGCGGACGAGGATGGTGTCGTCCTCTCGGGTGGTGCCGAGAAGGGTGGAGCAATCCCCCAGTCCCGCTTCGTCGAGCAGCGCGAGCACGTCGTCGCTGTCGCTGTGACGCACTTGCAGCACCACGCCGAGCTCTTCGGCGAAGAGCGCCGCCAGGGAGTCCCCTCCCAGAGGGGCGATGTCGATCTCCAGGCCGCAGCGGCCGGCGAAGGCCATCTCCAACAGGGTGACGATCAGGCCGCCGTCAGAACGGTCGTGGAAGGCCAGCAGCAGGCCCTCGCGGTTGAGCTCCTGAATCCGCTCGAAACAGCGCACCAGCAGGGCGGGATCGTCCAGATCGGGCGTTCGGTCGCCGAGCTGGTCGTAAACCTGGGCCAGGGCCGAAGCGCCAAGGCGGTGGCGCCCCCCCCCCAGGTCCACCAGAACGAGGTCGGTATCCCCCAGATCGGTGCGCAGCTGGGGCGTGAGCGTGTGGCGCGCGTCCTCCACAGGCGCGAACGCGCTGACGATGAGGGAGAGGGGCGCGCTCATCTCCCGGCGCTCGCCCTCCACCTCCCACACCGTCTTCATCGACATGGAATCCTTGCCCACCGGAATGGCGACGCCGAGGGCGGGACAGAGCTCCATGCCCACCGCCTCCACCGTGTCGTAGAGCCTGGCGTCCTCGCCGGGGTGGCCGGCGGCCGCCATCCAGTTGGCCGACAGCTTCACCCGCCCCAGCCTCTCGACGGGCGCCGCCATGATGTTGGTGAGCGCCTCGCCGATGGCCATGCGCCCCGAGGCGGGCGCGTCCACCAGCGCCAGGGGGGTGCGCTCGCCCACGGCCATGGCCTCTCCCGCGTATCCCCGGTAGTCGGCGAGGGTCACCGCCACGTCGGCCACCGGCACCTGCCAGGGACCCACCATCTGGTCGCGCGCCACCAGGCCGGTGATACTGCGATCGCCGATGGTGATGAGAAAGGTCTTGTTCGCCACCGTGGGCAGCCGCAGCACCCGCTCCAGCGCCTGGCCGATGTCGATGCCCTCCAGCCGCAACGGCAGGCGCGGCGCCTCCAGGTGGCGCGCGTCGCGTACCATCTTCGGCGGCTTGCCGAAGAGCAGCCCCATGGGCATGTCGATGGGATTGTTCTCGAAGAGACCGTCGCCGAGCAGCAGCCGCTCCTCGTCCACCGCTTCACCCACCACCGCATAGGGGCAGCGTTCGCGCTCGCAGATGGCCTGGAAGCGCTCCAGCCGGTCGGCGTGGATCGCCAGTACGTAGCGCTCCTGGGCCTCGTTGCACCAGATCTCCATGGGCGTCATGCCCGGATCGGCGGTGGGAATGGTTCTCAGTTCGAAGCGCCCTCCCAGGCCGGCGTCGTGAATCAGCTCGGGCAGGGCGTTGGAGAGGCCGCCCGCGCCCACGTCGTGGATGAAGAGGATGGGGCTCTCCTCCCCGAGGGCGCAGCAGCGGTCGATCACCTCCTGGCAGCGGCGCTGCATCTCGGGATTGGCGCGCTGCACCGAGGCGAAATCGAGCTCCTCCGAGGAGGTTCCGGAGGCCATGGAGGAGGCGGCTCCGCCCCCGAGCCCGATGAGCATGGCCGGTCCGCCCAGCACCACCAGGGGCGAACCCGCCGGAAAGGGTTTCTTCTCCACGTGTTCCTCGCGGATATTGCCCAGCCCTCCCGCCAGCATGATGGGCTTGTGGTAACCGCGTAGTTCGGTGCCCTCGGCGGCCGGCACCTCCATCTCGAAGGTGCGGAAATAGCCGCAGAGGTTGGGACGGCCGAACTCGTTGTTGAAGGCGGCGGCGCCGATGGGGCCCTCCAGCATGATCTCCAGGGCGGAGACGATGCGGCCCGGCTTGCCGAAGTCGCGTTCCCACGGCTGCTCGAAGCCCGGAATCCGCAGGTTGGAGACGGAGAACCCGCACAACCCCGCCTTGGGCTTGGAGCCCCGCCCGGTGGCCCCCTCATCGCGGATCTCGCCGCCGGAGCCGGTGGCGGCGCCCGGATCGGGCGAGATGGCGGTGGGATGGTTGTGGGTCTCCACCTTCATCAGCAGGTGGATCGGCTCGTCGTGCTCGCCGTAGACGCCGTCCGACGGCGCGGGGAAGAAGCGGCGCCCGCGGCTCCCCTCCACCACGGCGGCGTTGTCCTTGTAGGCGGAGAGCACCCCTTCCGGCGACCGCTCGGTGGTGTTGCGGATCATCTGGAAGAGGCTCTTCTCCCGCGCCTCTCCGTCGATGACCCAGCTGGCGTTGAAGATCTTGTGGCGGCAGTGCTCCGAGTTGGCCTGGGCGAACATCATCAGCTCCACGTCCGAGGGGTTGCGCCCCAGCGCCTGGAAGCTCTCCACCAGGTAGTCGATCTCGTCCTCCGAAAGGGCCAGCCCCAACTCGCCGTTGGCCGCCGCCAGCGCGTCGCGTCCGCCGCCGAGGACGTCCACCTCGGTATAGGTGCGCGGCTCGGCGTGGAAGAAGAGCACCTCGGCCTCGTCCAGGCCGAAAAAGACCGATTCGGTCATGCGATCGTACAACAGCGCCGCCGCCTCGCCCAGTTGGTGGTCGTCCAGCTCTCCCCGCAGGTAGTAGGCGACTCCCCGCTCGATGCGCTCCACCTTCTGCAGGCCGCAGTTGTGGGCGATGTCGGTGGCCTTGGAGGACCAGGGAGAGATGGTGCCGGGCCGAGGGGTCACCAGCAGCAGCCGCCCTTCGGGCTCGTGCACCTCCAACGCCGGGCCGTACTGGAGAATGCGCTCCAGCACCTCCAGCTCACGGGGCTCCAGCGTCTCGAACAGCTCCACCAAGTGGAGAAACTCGGCGTAGAGTCCCACCGCCCGGCCGATCCGGTCGGCGATCTTCTGCTCCAGCTTGCGCAGCCGGAAATCGGAGAGAGCGGGCGCGCCGCGCAGTTTCAGCATTGGGCTACCTCGGTGAAGAACAGCAGCGGGAATGATACTACAGGGCCGCCGAACCCTTGCCGCCGGCGAGCCGCTGCAGCGCCACCGCGGCCGCCGTCATGCCGAAGGTGGCGGTCACCGGCGCGCAGGAGCCGTATCCGCCGCAGTTGAGTCGTCCCGACGCCCCGCCTTCGCACGACTCGCCGGGCAGGGAGTGGCGCACCGGCGGCTCGTCGGACCAGACCGCCGGCACGCCGAAGCGGCGCTTGGGGTTGCGGCTGAAGCCATACTCTTGGCGCAACAGGCGGCGGGTGCGCGCCAGCAGGGGATCCTGCTCGGTGCGGCTGAGGTCGCTCACGCGGACGCGCGTGGGGTCGCTCTTACCCCCCGCGCCACCCACGGTGACCAGAGGAAGGCGACGGCGCCGGCAGCAACGAGCCAGGGCCGCTTTCACGCGAAAGTCGTCGATGCAGTCGATCAGCTGGTGGAACTCCCCGTGGATCAACGCTTCCAAGTTGTCGAGCGAGAGAAAGTCCTCCACCAGGGTGACCTTGGCATGGGGGTTGATCTGGCCGACGCGCTCGGCCATCACCTCGATCTTGGAGCGGCCGAGGGTGGCGTCCAGAGCGGGCAGCTGGCGGTTGATGTTGGACTCCACCAGATGATCCAGATCGATGAGAGTGAGGCGCCCCACCCCGCTGCGAGCCAGCGCCTCCACCGCCCAAGATCCCACGCCGCCCACGCCAACCACGCAGACATGCGATCGCTGGAAACGGCTCAGCGCCTCGGGCCCATGCAGGCGGCCGATGCCGCCGAAACGTCTTTCCAGATCCACTGCGGTTCTCGTGAAAAAAGTGTTATATTAGCTTGTTTTTCAGACGGATTGTCACGCCATGGAAACTATACGCCTGACGGAATACAGCCACGGCTCGGGTTGCGGCTGCAAGATCGCTCCGCGCCTTCTCGACGAGATCCTCCAGGGAAGCGTCGGCATGCCCGCCGATCCCCGCCTGCTGGTGGGCAACGCCAGCCGCGACGACGCCGCCGTCTACGATCTGGGCGACGGCCGTTCGGTGATCTCCACCACCGATTTCTTCATGCCCATCGTGGACGACCCTTTCGAATTCGGCCGCATCGCCGCCACCAACGCCATCAGCGACATCTACGCCATGGGCGGCTCGCCGCTGATGGCCATCGCCATCTTCGGCTGGCCCATCGACAAGCTGGGGCCGGAAGTGGCCCAGCGGGTGATCGACGGCGGCCGCCACACCTGCCGCGAGGCCGGCATTCCCCTGGCGGGAGGCCACTCCATCGACGCGCCCGAACCCATCTTCGGGCTGGCGGTGACCGGCACCGCGGAGAATCGCCACCTCAAGCGCAACGACCAGGCCGAGGCGGGCTGCCGCCTCTATCTCACCAAGCCGCTGGGAATCGGCATCCTCACCACGGCTCAGAAGCAGAAGAAGCTCAAGCCGGAACATGCGCGCATCGCCCCCGACACCATGTGCCGGCTCAACCGGGTGGGACCGGAGCTGGCCCGCCTGGAAGGGGTCGCCGCCATGACCGACGTCACCGGCTTCGGCCTGCTGGGCCATCTGCTGGAGATCTGCCGGGGCAGCGACCTGGCGGCACGGATCGATTTCGAGCGGGTGCCCTTCCTTCCCCACGTGAAAGAGTACCTCGCCCTGGGCTGCTCTCCCGGCGGTGCCCGCCGCAACTTCGCCAGCTACGGCGACCAGGTGGCGCCCCTGGACGAGGAGCGGCGCGCCCTCTTGTGCGACCCCCAGACCTCCGGCGGCCTGCTGGTGGCTGTGCGGCCCGCGGAAGAAGAGCGGTTCCACGCCGTGCTCCACGCCTCCGGACTGGAACTGGAGCCCATCGGCGAGCTGAGGCCGTGGCATGGAGGGCCTCGCATCGAGGTGCGCTGATGGAGCTGCCCGAGATCAACGACTACCCCCGCCTCTTCCTCGAGGAGCGCCCCCTGCTGGACGTGCGCGCTCCGGTGGAGTTCACCGCCGGCGCCTTTCCCGGGGCGGTCAACCTGCCTCTGCTCACCGACGAGGAGCGCCATCTCATCGGCATCCGCTACAAGGAGGCGGGACAGGAAGCGGCGGTGGAGTTGGGACGGGAGCTGGTGGACGGCCTGCCGCGGCGGGAGCGGACCGAACGCTGGGCGGAATTCGTCCGCGCCCATCCCGAAGGCGCGCTCTACTGCTTTCGCGGCGGCATGCGTTCCAAGATCGTCCAGGAGTGGATCTTCGAGGCCACCGGCATCGCCTATCCGCGCGTCAAAGGGGGCTACAAGGCATTGCGCAACTTTTTGCTGCAAGAGTTCGAGAGGTCGATGCAGCAGCTCGAAACAGTGGTGGTCGGCGGCCGCACCGGCGTGGGAAAGACGATTCTGATCCAACGTCTGGACGACAGCATCGACCTGGAGGGGCTGGCCTGGCACCGCGGCTCCGCCTTCGGCCGTCACGCCACCCCCCAACCCACCCAGATCGATTTCGAGAACCGGCTCGCCGTGGCGCTGATGAAACATCGGAGCCGCAAACCGCACCGAGCGGCGGTTTTCGAAGACGAGAGCAAAGCGGTCGGCTCCCGTCACCTCCCCCCGCCGGTGTACGAAAAGATGTCACGCAGTCCGCTGGTGATCCTTGAAGCCTCCCTGGAGGAGCGGATCGCCAACTCCATCGACGAGTATGTGACCCGGTCGCTGCAGGAGTATCAGCAGCTCCATGGAGAGGAAGCGGGCTTCGAACGTTGGGCGGAATACGCCGTGGAGAGCCTCGGACGCATCGCCCGCAGGCTGGGGGGCGAGCGCCACCGGGAGATGGAGCGGGAGCTGACCGGCGCCATCGAAAAGATGCGCCGCGGCCAGCCACACGACGTGCATGCAGGATGGATCGCCCGCCTTCTCACCGAATACTACGATCCCATGTATGACTATCAGCTTCGCAACAAGCGCTCGCGCATCGTCCATGCCGGCGACATGAAATCGGTCATGCAATATCTCTCCCGATCACGCTGAAGCGGCTGCATTTTCTGAAATGGCGACCTTCCCTGCGCCAACCTGGGACGCCACCATTCCCTCAAAAACTATCATTAAAAATTTCCCGATCTGAAAAAGGACGGCGTTTGCCATCCTTTGAAATATTTCATATATTACCTGGGTCTTTTACATGGAGGTGAATGTAAGGTTCCAACTTAGGATAGAAAATCGCTCGAATAGAGATGTCATCAATGTCGTCTCAGGTTGGTTTGACGCGATGTTTCCAAATAATATATTCCATGACAGAGGACAATAATGGCCAAGAAAAAGACCGCATCCATCGAAGAACTTTCCTCCGCCGAATTGTATGAACTGGCCAAGCGCCGAGAAGAAGAGGAACGCCGTCAGGAGGAAGAGGCGAAAAAGGAGCTGATCAAGGAGCTGCGCGCCAAGCGCCGCGCCCTGGTCAGGCGGCACAAAAAGGAACTGGCCGAGGTCGACGCCGAAATCGCCCGTCTCACCGGCAAGAGCACCCCTCGAAAGAAATCGGGCGGCAAAAGCAATGTCACCGATGCCATCGTCGGCATCATCGAAAAGGCGGGACGCATCACCACTAGCGAGCTGAAGGCCGCCCTGGCGGAAAACGGCATCCAAGTGGCCAATCTGCCACAGACTCTGGCTTATCTGAAACGGCGGGGTCGCATCACCTCCCCCGAACGGGCGATCTACGAGGTCGCCAAGTGACGTCAAAACGAAAAACCCCCGAGGGCTTTTCCTCGGGGGTTTTTTCAGGCTTTGAAAACCGTGGCGCTTTTCCAAGCCTTTTTCAGAAATTTTGGTAGGCGCGATTGGACTCGAACCAACGACCCCCACCATGTCAAGGTGGTGCTCTAACCAGCTGAGCTACGCGCCTGTTGCGTGGTGCGAACTATACACGTCGTACCGTTGCCAAGCAAGCAAAGGCGCGGCCTGTGGAACCCGCCAGACCTCTTCTTGACAGACAGCGGGAGGAGAACGGAGAATGTGCGAACATTCAAAGTCATCCCTCCACCCTTGGACGACATTCCCATAGGCGGCCTTTTCGCCGCCCTCTTCATTCTCATCGTTCTTTCGGCCTTCTTCTCCGGCTCGGAAACGGCATTGATGACTCTCAATCGTTACCGCCTGCGCCATTTGGCGGAGGAAGGCCACAAGGCGGCACGCCTGGCCGAACGGCTGCTGCAGCGCCCCGACCGCCTCATCGGCCTCATTCTGCTGGGCAACAACTTCGTCAACATCCTCGCCTCCTCGCTGGCCACGGTGCTGGCCATACGGCTGGGCGGCGAGGGAGCGATCCCCGTCGCCGCCGGCTTTCTGACCCTGGTGATCCTCATCTTCTCGGAAGTGGCTCCGAAGACGTTGGCGGCACTGCACCCGGAACGCCTGGCCTTTCCCGCCGCCTGGATCTTCGTACCCTTGTTGAAGGTCGCGCGGCCGCTGGTGGTCCTGATCAACTTCTTCGCCAATGCACTGCTCAAGCTGTTGCGCGTCTATCCCGGGGAGGTGGGACAGGAGACCGTGAGCAAAGAGGAGCTGCGCACCATCGTCAACGAGGCGGGAGCGCTGATCTCGCGGCGACACAAGAAGATGTTGCTTGCCATCCTCGATCTGGAAAAGGCCAAGGTGGACGACATCATGATCCCTCGCCAGGAGATCGATGGCATCGATCTCGACGAACCGTGGGAAGAGCTGCTCGAAGACCTGCGGGAGATGCCCTACACCCAGGCCTTGGTCTATCGCGGCAGCATCGACCGAGTGGTGGGTTTCATCCACGCCAGAAACTTGATGAGAACGCTCATGGAGGGCGAGCTGACGCCGGAAAAACTGGAAGGCCTCATCCAGGAGCCCTACTACATTCCATCGGGCACTCCCCTCAACACCCAGCTATTCAATTTCCAGAAGGCCAAGCGGCGGGTGGGGCTGGTGGTGGACGAATACGGCGATGTGCTGGGGCTGGTGACCATGAGCGACCTGCTGGAACAGATCGTGGGTGAATTCACCAGCGATCCCACCGACCGCATCGCAGACGTCATCCCTCAGGAGGACGGCAGTTACCTCGTCAGCGGCAGCGCCAACCTGCGAGAACTGGTCAGAACCTTCGGCTGGAAGTTGCCCACCGACGGCCCACGCACGCTGAACGGCCTCATCCTTGAACGGCTCGAGTCCATCCCCCAGCCTGGCACCAGCCTGCTGATCAACGGCTATCCGGTGGAGGTGCTGCAGATCCAGGACAATGCCGTGAAGACGGCCCGTCTGGTTCCGCGCCGGCACCGAGCTGAGCGCGGCGGAGACGGTTCCCACTAGGAACGGCTCGCTCAGCCGCGGCTCACCCAAGCACCTTGGAAGCGTTTTTCGCGGCCCAATTGGTTGCGGAAACGAATCGCCTCACCTTTGCTGTGGAACCCGGCAACGAAGAGCCGGTACACCGTCTTCCCCTTCACCTTGGCGGCCTTGATCTGCAACTGCTGGAACCGCTCCTCCAGCCCGGCGCGAGCCTTTTCCACCTGCTGACGGCTGCTGGAGGAGAGAAGCACCACGCCCCACTCCGCTTTCACTCTCCCCGCAGGGGAACGCTTCTCGTTGCTCGTGGAGATTTTTTGTACCGACTTTTTCGCTGCCACTCCCACAGACATGCCTTTCTGCGTGGCGGTAGCCTCCCCTGATTTTTCGGTAGCTTTGAAAAGCGGTTGCAAAGGAACGAAAAAGGACAACGCCATGGCGTCGAGATCGTCGAGACGAGCCTTGGCTTCCTTATCCCGCGCCGCCAACGCAGCGGTCAGCTCGTCTTTCGATACCCAACGGCCCCGATCCGTCGCTTTTTCGATCTCCGTCAGACGTTCCTGCAAGCTGCTCTGAATACGCTGCAACTGAACAGCGGAGCTCTCCATCTGTTCAAGGCGGACCTGCAACCGCCGCTCTGATTCCATCTGACCGTAATAAAGCAGCCCGAGAACGGCCACGGCCCCCAACAACACCAAATTGAGAAGAGGCTGAATTCCTGGGCCTTTCCCTCTTGTGAACGACTCCGGCTCCACCGAGGCGTCTTCAGAAAGAAGCGTTCCCGTTTTTTTTGCGCTCTCGACCGCCGGCTCCGGTTCTTTCCCCGCAACGGCAGCGGGGACTGCGGAAGAGAGTTCCAGAACGTCCTCTTCCAGTTCCCCGCTCTGCAGATCGGCAGGACCTTCGTCACGGATCCGGCCGATCACTCTGCTGAGGTTGCGGTCCCGATTCCCGCCCTTTTCGGCACCAGCCGGTGACGGCGCGAAGGCATCGGAGATCCCGTCGAGACCTGTGGGCGGAAGATTCTCCAGCACTGTGGCGAAATCCGTCGTCCCTTCCGCCTCGGGAGAAGCTTCACGCGCCTCCAGACGAGAAACGAAATCGGCACTGAGCTGGCCGGCGCCGCGCTCTTCCATCGGTTGCTCTGTTTTGGCCATCGAACGTTCTCCCTCGATTCAGGCGTAAAGGTCGAGATGACCGTCCTCGTCCGACTCCTTGGAAACATCCTTCTCGGCAGGGTTATGCCGGCGACTACCGGGCCCCTCCTTTCCAGACTCGTCCGCGGGCCGAGACTTCCTGGCAGCGGCAGCCCGGAACTCGTTCAGCGGCGCCACCGGCCACACCGGCAGCAGCTTCTCCACCCGATTTTCCGGCACTTTTCCTCGCTCCTATTCGTCGTCGCTGATCCAGTCGTGCATCCTGGCTCGCAGGCGATTGAGCGCCTGGCCGTGGATCTGGCATACCCGGGCCTCGCTCACACCGAGGATTTCGCCGATCTCTCGCAGATTGAACTCGTCGTCATAATAGAGCGACATCACCAGTTTCTCGCGTTCCGGCAAGGAGGCGATGGCCTCCGCCAGCCCCTCCTTGAAGCGAAGGTCGTGCAACTCCGACAGCGGCCCCCGGCCCACGCCATCCGGATCGGAATCCGGATTCCAGGCGTCGCCATTGAGCTCATCATAACTGAGCACGTGGCACCCCGCCGTGTCCCGAAGAATGCGGTTGTACTCTTCGAGATTCAATCCCAGCTCTTCGGCCACCTCGCTGGGCCGCGCTTCCCTTCCCTCGCGGTTCTCCACCATCTGCACCGCTTCGGCGAGTTGCCTCGCCTTGCGATAGACCGAACGCGGCGTCCAGTCTCCCCGGCGCACCTCGTCGATCATGGCGCCCTGGACCCGGATACGGGCGTAGGTCTCGAAACTGGCCCCCTTGCTTCCGTCGTAATTGTTGATCGCCTCGAGCAAACCCACCATGCCCGCCTGCACGAGGTCGTCCAGTTGCACGCTTGAGGGCATACGCCCCATGAGATGGTAGGCGATGCGACGCACCAAGGGCAGATGACGCTCCACCATCTGCTCATAGTCGAGCTTTTCCGCTTCTGCATACCGGGCGGCCATGTTCATGGCGTCTCCTCCAAGTATTCACGTTCCGCGTCGATGAGGCGTTCGACGAAGAACTCCAGTTGTCCACCCGCTTGGCGAGGAAGCGGCCATTCATCCACGCTGCGCGCCACCTTCTTCAGCGCCTGCGCCGAAGGACTGCTGGGATAGGCCGATACCACCGCCTGTTGTTTCTGCACCGCCTGGCGCAGCCGCTCGTCGTGAGGAATGGCTCCCAGATAAGCAGGGGTTACGTCGAGAAAGCGCTCGGTGGCGCGGGCGAGCTTCCGATAGAGCTCGTGTCCCTCGCGAACCGAATGGGCCATATTGGCCAGCACATGGAATCGTTCCATGCCGTATTCACGGTTCATCACTTTCATGAAGGCGTAGGCGTCGGTAATGGAGGCCGGTTCGTCGCACACCACCACAATCACTTCCTGGGAGGCACGACAAAAGCTGACCACACTGTCCGAGATGCCGGCCGCGGTATCGACGATGAGCACGTCAAGGTCGTAGCTCAGTTCGCTGAAGGCACGGATCACGCCGGCATGCTCCGCCGGCGAAAGCGAGGCCATGCGCCCGATCCCCGAAGAGGCGGGGATGATGCGCAGGTCGCCCGGTCCTTCCACGATGATCTCCTCCAGGCTGCGTTCCCCCTCGATGAGGTGGGAAAGATCGTATTCCGGGCTCAATCCCAGCAGAACGTCCACGTTGGCCAGCCCGAAATCGGCATCCAGCAGCATCACCTTTCGGCCCAGCTCGTCCAGGGCCACCGCCAGATTGACCGAAACGTTGGTCTTGCCGACCCCGCCCTTGCCGCCGCTCACCGCGATCACCTTGACCGGTTTCGGCGCTCCCATGCGTCGCAGCCCCGTCGCCTGATCCACCTTTGCTTCATGCATGAGCATTTGCCAACAAACCTCCGAAATTGAATGCCAGCGCCTCCTCTTCGGGCGCCTCCTCCATCCGCTGCATGAGGGTGACGGCGTGCTGAACCAGCTTCTCCGCCCGCGCCGGATGGAGGTCGTCCGGAACCTGCTGACCGTCACCCACGAAGGCGGCGGGCAACTGATGTTCCACGAGCACCGACAGCAGTCCTCCCAAACTGCCGGCCTCGTCGAGCTTGGTGAGGATGCAGTTGTGCAGCCCGATCCTGCGGAAATTGCGGATCACCTCGCGCTGTAGCGCCGTCTGCCCGGTGGCGGAGAGCACCAGATAGTTGCGAATACGCTGTTCCCCCACGTTCAAGGTGGAAAGCCGTTCCATCAGATGAAGATCGCGCTGACTCACCCCGGCCGTGTCGATGAGCACCAGCTTTCGGTCCCGGGCATGGTTGAGCACCGCTTGCAGCTCGTCGCGGTCGCCGGCGGTCTGCACCGGAATGCCGAGGATCCTGCCGTAGGTGCGCAGCTGCTCATGGGCGCCGATGCGATAGCTGTCGGTGGTCACCAGGGCGATATGCCGCCGACCGTGGCGCAGCGCGAAACGGGCCGCCAGCTTGGCGACGGTGGTGGTCTTCCCGACGCCCGTGGGTCCCACCAGGGCGATCACGCCGCCGTTGGAGAGCAGATCGTCTTCGGTGACCGGCAACATGCCCGCCAGCATCTTGAGCGCTTCCGCCCAGCCATCCCCGGCTCCCCCGCCCACCAGCGCCTGGTCGGCGATCTCCCGCGCAAGGCCAGGCGCCAAACCCAACGCCATCAATCGTTTGAGCAGGTTGGCCCGCAGCGGCTGCACCTTTCTCATCTCGCCCCAGCCAAACTGCAGCAGGGGAGAATGCAGAATCTCCTTCAGCTCCCGAATCTCGCGTTCCAACCGCTCCATGGGAGCGGCCACCGGCGGCTCCTTGTCCACCGAATACCGAGGAGCGGCGTCCGTGGGGGCTTTTCCGGCCGTTTCGGGTACCTCTTTCCGCAGAGGCTGCTCGAAGGGCGAGGCGGCAGCCTTCCGCGATGCGCCGGTGGGCTCGCCGATGCCGAGAGCCCGGTTCACCAATGCCTGGTCGTAGTCCACGGCCGCGATGATCTCCACTCCTCCGTCCACCCGACGGTTGGAGAGAATGACCGCGTCCGGTCCCTGATCCTCCCGAACCTTGCGGATCGCCTGACGCATGTCCGGTGCGAAATAACGTTTCATCTTCATCGGTTTGTCCCTCTCCTACACCGCCTGCTCGAGACGGGCGCCGGCGGAAGAGACCACCTTCACCCGCCGGTTGTCCGGCACCTCGTCGTAGGCCAACACCTGTAGCGTGGGGATGACGCTGCGCAACAGACGCGACAGCAGATTGCGGATCGCCGGGCTCACCAGCAGCACCGGTGTCCGCCCTTCCATCTCTTCACGCTGCGCCAGCTCTTTCACGTCGTTCATCAATCGGTCCACGATACCCGGCTCCATGCCGCCTTCTTGTCCCTGTACCGACTGAAGCAATATCTGTTCCAAGTTCGGATCAAGAGCAATGACTTCAAGTTCATCCTTCATCCCATTGATATGTTGATAAATTTGCCTGGAAAGCGCTCTCCGGACTGCCGCCGTCAAAACGTCGGCATTCTGACTTTCACGCCCCTGATCCGCCAAAGTTTCCGCGATGGTTCGCAGGTCACGCACGGGAATGCCCTCGCCGAGCAGGTTCTGCAGCACCTTCAGCACGGTGCCGAGAGAGAGGGTCTTCGGCACCAAGTCTTCGACCAGCTTGGGTGAGCTCTTGGCGAGCAGGTCGAGCATCTGCTGCACCTCTTCGTAACCGAGCAGCTCATGGGCATGCTGTTGCAACAGGTGGCTCAGATGGGTGGCGATGACGGTGCTGGCGTCCACCACCGTGTATCCCAACGCCTGGGCCTCGTCGCGCTGGCCGGGTTCGATCCAAACCGCTTCCAATCCGAAGGCGGGGTCTTTCGTCTCGATGCCCCTGAGCTCGCCGTACACTTGGCCCGGATTGATGGCCAGCTCCCGGTCGGGATGGACCTCTCCTTCGCCGATGGGCACGCCCCGCAAAGTGATCCGATAGGCTCCCGGCGCCAGCTCCAGGTTGTCGCGAATGTGGACCGGAGGGATGAGAAAACCCAACTCCTGCGAAAGCTTGCGCCGGATGCCCTTGATCCGCCCCATGAGCTGGCCGCCCTGCGCCTTGTCCAACAGGGGAATGAGGCGGTAGCCCACCTCCAGGCCGAGCGTGTCCACCTGGGCCACCTCCTCCCAACTCAGCTCCTTCTCTTCGGCGGTCTGGGTTTCCGGCTCGTCCTTTTCAACCTCTTGAGCCTCCTGCTTCGAGCGGCTGCGGCGCAGCCACCAGGCGCCGCCGCCGAGCAGCGCGGCGAGCAGCAGGAACACCATATTGGGCATGCCGGGAACCGTGCCCAGCACGCCCAGGATGGCGGCCGTCACCATCAGCGCCTTGGGGCTGCCCAGCAGTTGGCCGACGATCTGCTCCCCCATCTCCTTCGCCGCGGTGGCGCGGGTGACGATGATGGCGGCTGCGGTGGAGAGCACCAGCGAGGGCACCTGGGCCACCAGGCCATCGCCGATGGTGAGCAAGGTGTAGTTGTGGGCGGCTTGGGAGAAGTCGAGTCCATGCTGCACCATGCCGACGAAGAGACCGCCCACCACGTTGATTACCAGAATCAGAATGCCGGCGATGGCGTCACCACGGACGAACTTGCTGGCACCGTCCATGGAGCCGTAGAAATCGGCTTCGCTGGCGATCTCCTCGCGGCGGCGGCGCGCCTCTTCCTGGGTGATGAGGCCGGCGTTGAGGTCGGCGTCCACCGCCATCTGCTTGCCCGGCATGGCGTCCAGGGTGAAGCGGGCGCTCACCTCGGAAACCCGGCCGGCGCCTTTGGTCACCACCACGAAGTTGATGATGGTGATGATGGTGAAGATGATGAAGCCCACGGCGTAGTTGCCTCCCACCACGAACTCCCCGAAGGCCTGGATCACCCGGCCGGCAGCCTCGGTGCCGTTGTGGCCTTCCAGCAGCACCACCCGCGTGGAGGCGACGTTGAGCGCCAGACGCAGCAGGGTGGCCACCAGCAGCACGGTGGGAAAAGCAGCGAAATCGAGGGGCCGGCGGGTGTAGAGCACCACCAGCAGCACCATCAGGGAGATGGCGATGTTGAAGGTGAAGAGCGTGTCCAGCGCCATGGGCGGCAGCGGCAGCATCATCATGCCCAGCATGACGATCATCAGCAACGGCGTACCCAGCCCCATGCGCTGCAGGCTCCTGGCCAGCTGTGCGAAATTGAATTTCTCCATCATCGGCTCTCCATCGAGTTTCACCATGCCGGCCCCGGCCGGCTCTTCTCACCACGCTTCTTCATCGAAAGGCTTCCGGCACGGGAAGATCCTCGGGGGGCTCCGGAGGTCTCCGCCCCTCGGCCAGCGCGGCATCGAGCTGATACACGTAGGCGAGGATGTGGGCCACCGCCACATAGAGTTCCGCTGGAATCTCCTGGTCGATCTCCACCAGCGCGTGGAGCGCGCGGGCCAGCGGCGGAGCCGAGACCACAGGCACGCCGTGGGCCTCGGCGATGGTGCGGATCTGCTTGGCGATGAGATCCGCCCCTTTGGCCACCACCCGGGGAGCGGACTCCTCTTCGCGCTCGTAGCGCAGGGCCACCGCATAGTGAGTGGGGTTGGTGATCACCACGTCGGCGTTGGGAACCTCCTGCATCATGCGGCGCTGCGCCATCTCCCGCTGGATCGCCCGGATCCGCCCCTTCACCTCTGGGCTGCCCTCGGTCTCCTTGTGCTCGTCCTTGATCTCCTTGCGCGTCATGCGAAGCTGTTTGTTGTGCTGCCACAACTGGAATGGCACATCCACCAGCGCCACCAGCACCAGCACCGAGCCGATGAAGAGAAAGGCCCACAAGCAGAGCGAGCCGGCGTGGGCCAGCGCCTGTCGCAGAGGCTCGCTTGCAAGGGCACGAAGCTCGTCCAGCCGCCCCCACAGAATCACCGCCGAGGCCACGGCCACCAGCAGGAACTTGGCCAGCGTCTTGCCCAGCTCCATGAGCCCTTTCAGGGAAAAGATCCTGCCCAGGCCCTTGATGGGGTCGAGCTTCTCCACCTTGAAGGCGATCGCCTTGGCGCTGAAGGTCCAGCCCCCGAGGGCCAACGGTGCCAGCGCCGCAGTCACCAACAGCAACGCGAACAACGGCGCCACCGCCAGCAGTCCCTCGCCGATGCTGCCGGAAAGAGAGTGCACAAGCTGGGAAGGGTCGGTCAGAGCGTCGCGTTCCAGGACGAAAGAGCGGCGCATGATCTGTAGCAAGCGCCCCACCATGCCACCTCCCAAAAACAGAAAGGCGGCGGCCGAAACCAGCAACACCGCCAGAGTGGTGAGCTCGCGGGAACGGGGAACCTGGCCCTTCTCCCTGGCTTCCCGGAGCCGTTTGGGAGTGGGCTGTTCGGTGCGTTCTTCGGCGCTCGCGTTCTCCGCCATCTCAGCTCACCAGCAGCCGTCGGATCAGATCGAAAGCGTCGAGCATCATCCCGCCGAAGCGGTCGCCGAGCCCCGGCAGCACCATCAGGATCAACAGAAAACCGGCCAGGATCATCACCGGAAAGCCCACCGCGAAGATATTGAGTTGCGGCGCCGCGCGGGCGGCCACGCCGAAAGCGATGTTCACCAACAGCAGGCCGGTGACGGCCGGCAATGCCACCAGCAGCCCTCCCGCGAACATGTACCCGCCCCAAAGAGCGATCTTCCAGGGCTGGGCCGCATCGGGCAGCGGCGCGCCCACCGGCAACAGCCGAAAGCTGTCGGCCAGCAGCTGAATGAGCACCAGGTGGCCGTTGAGCGCCAGAAACAAAAGGGTCACCATGATGAGAAAGGCTTGGCTCACCACCGGCACCTGTACGCCGTTCTGGGGGTCCACTGCCGAGGCGAACCCCAGCCCCATGGCCATGGCGATGCTCTGCCCGCCCACCACGAAGACCGCGAACACCAGCTGCAGGATGAACCCCATGGCGAGGCCGATGAGGAGCTGTTCCACGCCGATGAGCAGCGCCTCTCCGCTGATGGGATCCACCGCGGGCATGGCCGGCAGAACCGGCACCAGCAACCAGGCGATGAGCACCGCCAGCAGCACCCGGATCCGCACCGGCAGGCTGGGTGCCGAGAGGACGGGAGCCGTCATGAAAAGGCCGGCCACCCGCAGCAGCGGCCACATCAGCGCGGTCACCCATGCGCTCAGTTGCGTGACGCTGAACTGGAGCAACGCCTCAGCCTCCTATGAAGTCCGGAATGTTCTGGAACAGGCGGACGGTGAAATCGGTGATCACCCGCAGCATCCAGGGGCCGGCGACCATCAGAGCCACCACCAGGATGATGAGCTTGGGAATGAAGCTGAGGGTCATCTCCTGAATCTGGGTGGCGGCCTGGATCATGCCGATGAGCAGACCCACCGCCAGCGCGCTGAGCAGCAGCGGCGCGGCCAGCAGCATGGTGACCATGAGCGCGTTCCGTCCGATGTCCAAGACCGATTCCGGCGTCACCGATACATCTCCCTACTGATAGAAACTGGTGGCCAGCGTCCCCATGATGAGGGACCAGCCGTCCACCAGAACGAAAAGCATCAATTTGAACGGCATTGAGATGATCATGGGCGAAAGCATCATCATTCCCATGGCCATGAGCACGCTCGCCACCACCAGGTCGATCACCAGAAACGGCAGGAAAATGAGAAATCCGATCTGAAACGCCGTTTTCAACTCGCTGGTGACAAAAGCGGGCAGCAGCAACGAAAAGGGAACCTGGTCGCGCGAGGGCAGCCCTTTTCGGCCCGAGATGCGGGTGAACATCATCAGATCGTCCTCCCGCGTCTGGTTGAGCATGAACTTGCGGAAAGGCTCGGCCACCTTCTGCAACGCCGCTTCGGCGCCCAGTTGCTCGTCTAGATAGGGCTTCAGGCCGTTCTGATAAGCCTGGTCGAAGACCGGCGCCATGATGAAGAGCGAGAGAAAGAGCGCCAGGCCCAGAAGGATCTGGTTGGAGGGGGTCTGGGCGGTGCCCAGCGCCTGCCGGAGTATGGCCAGCACTACGATGATGCGGGTGAAGGAGGTCATCATGATGAGGGCCGCCGGCAGCAGGCTGAGCACCGTCATCAGCAGCAGGATCTGGATGGTGACGCTGTAGGTCTGGCCGCCCCCCGGGCTGGGGGTCACCGTGAGCGCGGCGAGGCCGCTCTGGGCCAGCAGCTCGGGGCTCCATGCCAGCAGCAGAAGGAGAGGAAGCCACCGCTTCACGACTGCGCCTGCCTGCCGAGAAGCCGGCCCAGCCGGCGCGAGAAGCCCTCTTCCCCCTCGGCCGGGGAAAGGTCCTCGTCCTGCAGAGGTCGGTCCAGCACGTGCAGCGTCTGCACCCGCCCCGGCGCCACCCCCAGCACCAGGTGGACGTCTTCCACCTCCACCACCAGAATCCGCTCCCGGGAGCCGAGCGAGAGCCCGCCCACCAACCGCAGCCGGCCCGCGCCATTGAAACGGGCGCCGTTCAGCCGCCGGGTGAGCCAGGCGAGCGCCACCACCAACCCCAGTACCAGGAGCAGGCCGCCCAGCACCTGGACCAACTCGGCACCGAAGTCCAACCGGGGGGCGCTGTCCACGTCGCCCGCCAACGCCGAAGCGGACAACGTCAACAGCGTCGCCATCCAAAAGACGGACGAGACCATCATTAGCGCAGCTTCCTCACCCGTTCCGCGGGGCTGATGACGTCGATGAGACGGATGCCGAACTTGTCGTTCACCACCACCACCTCGCCGTGCGCCACCAGGGTGCCGTTGACGAGGACATCCATGGGCTCGCCGGCGAGCCGATCGAATTTGACCACCGATCCGCGCTTGAGCTCCATCAGTTCCCCGATGGTCATGCGGGTGCGGCCCACCTCCATGGAGAGGGTCACCGGAATGTTGAGGATCACATCGAGATTGGGTTCCTTGCCGGCTTCCGAATCGCCTAGATCATCGAAGGCGACGTTCTCCCCCGGGGAAGTCGGGGCTGTCTCTTCTTTGTCGGGCGCGTCGGCGGAGGGGCTCTCCGCTTCCGCCGCCACCGCCTGGTCGACGACCACGTCGGCCGGTTGCGCCTCCATCGATTCGTTGTCCACCACTTGATCGTTCATCAACTTTTCCTCTCCGTTCCCATCGATTCGAAGTGAGAGGGGGAAACGGGGGCGTCGATCTTCACCCCGTTCTTTCCCTTCACCACGCCGAACTCACCGCGCAGAACGGGAATGCCCGCTGCACGTACCACGATCTTCTCCGGAAGTTCCGCGGGAATCAGGTCGCCGGGCGCCATGTCCAGCACCTGGCGCAAACTGATGGGAACTTCCACCAGGACGCTGCTCAACTCCACCTCCGCCTCCAGGATCTCGCGACGCAGGCAAGCGAGCCATTGCCGGTCATCCACCGACCCGTTGTCCACCAATCCGTTCTCGAGCTGCTCCCGCACCGGCTCCAGCATGGTCAGCGGAAGCACCAGCTGCATCGTTCCCTCGCCGCCGCTGAAGCGAATCCTGAAGCGGCTCACCACCACCACCTCGGAGGCCGTGAGAATATTGGTGAAACGCGGATTGACCTCCGATTTGAGATGTTCGAAGTGCAATCTGGACACCGGCTCCCACGCCCTCTCCAGATCGAGAAACACCGCCTCGCGCAGCATCTGGATGATGCGCTCCTCGGTGAGCGTGAACTCGCTCTTCTCCGGCTCCTGCTGAATGCGCCCTCCCCCTCCGAAATAGCTGTCCACGGCCAGGAACACCAACAGTCGGTCCATCACCAGCAGCGCCGTGCCGTTGAGCGGCTGAATCTGGATCAGGTTGATCGCCGCCGGAGATTCGATACTGTCGATGAACTCGCCGTATTTGAGGAGCCGCACCGGCTCCACCTCCACCGCCAGAGTCCGCTTGAACATGTGGTAGAGGCTGGCGTCGAAGTCGCGCAGAAACCGCTGGTTGATGAGCTCCAGTTGGGGAAACTGGTTGCGGGAGAGATGCTCCTGATCCTTGAAGTCGAAAGGAACCACCTCCCCGTCCGGTTGGAAGCGTCCGCTTCCCGCCGGCACGTTGCCCTCTTCCACACCGTGGAGCAGGGCGTCGATCTCATCCTGGGAGAGTACGCTTTTGTCGGCCATCGTCCGGACTCACTGCACCACGAAGCTGGTGAAATAGACCGCGTCCACGCCATCCGACCCCGCTTCCTCGTCGAGAGTGCGGTTGACCTCTTCCAACGCCTTCTGCAGCAGCTTCTCCTTGCCCTCACGAGTCACCACGTCTTCATATTTCTGACTGCTGAACAGCAGCAACAGGTTGTTCCTCAAGACCGGTTTGTATTGGTCGATGGTCTCGATGACGTTGGGATCATGAGTCATCAGCTTCACCCGCAACTGCATGAAGCGGGCTCGGCTTTGATCTTTGAAACTGGTGATGAAATCGGGATCGAGCTCTTCGTACAGCGGCGGCCCCTGTTCCGACTTTTTCTTGTGCGCTTTTTTCTTATGGGCGCTCCCTTCGCCATCGGCCGCCGCCTCGTCGCCGGCTTGCTTGGCCAAAGGATTGGGCATCCCCAGGAAATACCAAGCGGCCCCTCCTCCCGCTCCGAGCACCAACAATGTTCCAACCAGGATGAGGACAATCAATTTCAATTTGGAAGACTTCTTGCCGCCTTCCACGTCCAGATCAAGATCTTCTTTTTTGGCTTTGGCCATGGCTCCACTTCCTGTTGCGATGGATGCAACCCTTCATGCAGGAGCCGTGCCAAGAGCGTTGGTTGGTTTTTTATTTATCTTTCAATCGGTTGAATCGAAGAAAAAGGAGGGACGATCGAGCCGCCGAGAATACGGCGAGAAAAACGGCGGAAGTTTGACGCCCCCGCCGGCGGGTTGTCGATACGACTCAGAGATAGTAGTCCAGGCGGCCGCTGGCGGAGACGGGAATGGCGGCCCCCTCTTCCCCAGCCGGCTCTTCCACGGACATTTCCGCCCAGGAACCTCCCATCGCCGTCGAGGAACCTCGTTCCTGGCCGGTACCGCCCATGGCCCCTTGTCCATTGCCCTGACCGAACCCTCCACCGCCGGCGTACCCTTGGGAAGAAACCTGGACCTCCAAATGTTGGAAACCGCTCCCATGAAACAGTTCGCGCAGGCGCGGCAGCGCCGTTTCCACCGCCTCACGCACCAGCGCGTGTTGGCTCTGGAACTGGACGTGGGCCTCGTCCCCCTTGGTGCGCACCTGCACGTGGATCGATCCAAGGCTGGAGGGATTGAGATGCAACGTCGCTTTGGAAACCCCTTCACCAGCCATCTTGAGCGTGTGGCGGGCCATGCTCTCCTCCCAGGCCCGATGGCCGAGCGGAGGCTCGATCTGCACCTCGGCGGAAGAGCCTGCCGAAACCGCGGCGGACGAAGCGTGGTGGGGCGATGGAGCCGGCGGCGCGGCCGAACGAGAGCGAAGATCCTGCTGGGGTTGCACGCCGATATCGAAAGAATGCTCCATCGTCGCCGCGGTTCTTTCCGTGGAAAAAGCGGGCGGGGAGCGATGGACACCCCCCTCTGGGAGGTTTCGCTCTGTTGGAGAAGGTCCCTCCTTTTTCTCTTCGCCTTTTTGCTGCGACGGCGACTCTTCCATCGAAAAGGGCGCGATCCTGTGTGCGGGTTTAGAAGAAGACGGCAGCTGGCTTTCCCGTGGAAATCGCTGACCCTCCTTCTTCTCTTCCACGGCTCGATACAGAGAAATTTTGGCCGAGGATGCGCTGGCCTTCCGCTCCTCCGTGGAGACCGATTCCACACCTGGCGGCGCTGTCTGCTCCACTCCCTGCCCGACGGGAGAAACGGAAGCGGTCGACGAGGGCATGAATGCCCGCGCAGTGGCGACCGAAGCGGTTTTCGCCTCCCCTTCCTTCGTTTTTTCTTCCCGGGGAGGAACGAGCTCTCCGCTTCGGGACGAGGAAAAAGGCTCTTTCCGATCGTTCCGCACCATCGAAAAAGAAGTTTCCTTCGTTTCTTTTTCCCCGCTTGCTTCCACCGCTGCCTTCCGAAGATCGGACACCGCGGGCGAAGCGATCTCCCCCTCAAGCTTCGCACCGGATTCCATGGATGGAATAGAGCCGAGGTTGGACGCCTCCGTGAAAGGTTTCTCGACCGCCGCCCCTTTTCCGCCGGATTCTTTCGGCGAAACCGGCACATGCCCCGCGATCCCGACCGTATCGGCCGGGGAGGGGATTTTCGCCTCTCCCCCACGATCACCCACTTCCGCGTTCTCGTAGCCGGGAAAGGAAGGGAGGGAGTGGTGAAAATCGCGAACCGGATCATCCGCCTCGGCGGCAAGGTGGAGCGTCAGCTCCCGCTGCGGATGGCGTGGCGTCGTTTCCGCCGGTTCTTCGGACACCGAAGTCGGATCCACCGCGGTGGAAACGCTTTTCGCGAACACGGCATCGGCATCGGCAAGCTTCGCCTCCGTGGCTCCCGTATCCGCCTCGACTGCCTTTTGGCCGATCGTCTCGATGGAATCGGCCGGGGGCAGCGGATTGCCGGCCGCCGGCAAATCGTTGCCCTTCCGCTCCTTCTTTTCCGACACCTGTTTGCCGAACGCCTTGTCGAGCACGCCACCGAATGGGCCTGCGTCCGCCGCGGCGGCGTCCCCGGACCCGCTATCCGCAGATGGAAGCTTTTCCGCCGAGGAAGAAACCACCCCCACCAGGGTCGAATCGATGGCCATCGAGATGCCTCCTTTGCTCCTACCGTACCTTTCTGTATGACACCGGCCGCACCCAAAGAACGATGCCGCCAGAGAAAATGCAGCAATATCCAAGCCAATTCTTCAGCGCCAGCCGCCCTGGTTTCCATGACGGCGACCGGCGCGGTCGTCGCATTCGGCCTGCTCCCGACGTCGTGCGCGGCATTCCGCCTGGCGTGCGCGGCGCTCCATCAGTTTGTCGATGGCCTTGGCCTCCTTTCTCTTTTCCAGCCACTTCTCCCGGCTCTCTCCGAGCGCCTGGCGGCAGGATTGGATCGCCCGTTGCTGCTGGGCGATGGCCTGATCGAGGCGGGCCAGAAAACGTAAATACTCATTGAATTGCCGTCCGCCCAACCCCGCGCCTCCCGATGCTTGCAGTTGCGCCCGATAGTGCGCCCGATACTCCTGAAGCTCGGCCATGCGGCGTTCCTGCTCCTCCAGGTGGCGCCGTTTCTCGCCCAGATCGCGGGCCGCGCTACGCTCTCGTTCCCGACTCACCCGGGCCACCGAACGAAGTGAATCACGCTTGGGCACGGATCGCTTCTCCTTCTGCTTCGTCGTTCATCAGCTCCAGCAGACCGGATAGGCTGCGCTCGAAATCGCGCGCCTCCTCCTGCGGCTGCTGGAGAAAATGGACCAACCGCGGGTGATAACGAATCGCTTCGTCCACCCGGGGATCGCTTCCCGCCTGATAGGCGCCCACGCTGATCAGATCCCGGTTGCGTTCATAAGTGGAATAGAGCTGGCGGAACCGCCGCGCCGCCGCCAGATGGGAGGAATCCACGATCTCGCTCATCACCCGACTCACCGAGGCCTCGATGTCGATGGCGGGATAGTGCCCTCCCTCGGCCAACTCCCGGGAGAGCACCACATGGCCGTCGAGAATGGCCCGCGCCGAATCGACCACCGGATCGTTCTGATCGTCGCCTTCCGCCAGCACGGTGTAGAAGGCGGTGATGGAACCGCCGTTCTCGCTGCCGTTGCCTGCCCGCTCCACGAGCTGGGGCAGCCGCGCGAAGACCGAAGGGGGATAGCCTTTGGTGGCCGGCGGCTCGCCGATGGCCAGGGCGATTTCCCGCTGCGCCTGGGCGAAGCGGGTGAGCGAATCCATCAACAGCAACACGTGACGTCCCCGGCTGCGGTGGTATTCGGCGATGGCGGTGGCCAGCCAGGCTCCGTGCATGCGAAGCAGCGGCGGATTGTCGGCGGGGCTGGCTACCACCACCGCGCGTCGCCGCCCCTCCTCTCCGAGAATCTTCTCCACGAACTCCTTCACCTCGCGGCCCCGTTCCCCGATCAGCCCCACCACCACCACGTCGGCGTCGGTGTATCGGGTCATCATCCCCAGCAGAACGCTCTTGCCCACCCCGCTGCCGGCGAAGAGACCGATCCGCTGCCCTCTCCCCACGGTGAGCAACGCATTGATGGCGGCCACGCCCACGTCCAAGGGGGTGTCGATGGGGGCGCGGCCGAGAGGATTGAGAGGACGACCCAGCAGAGGCGTGCGCCCGCTATAGGCGATGGCGCCCCGGCCGTCCAGCGGCTTGCCGGTGGCGTCCACCACCCTTCCCAGCAGCTCGTCACCCACCGGCGCCTCGCAAGCGCTTTCCCCCGGCACCACCCGCGAAGCCGGCATCAGGCCACGGCTGTCGCCGATGGGCATGAGAAAGGTGCGCTCTTCGGCGAAGCCCACCACTTCCGCCTCCACGAGAGAGCCGGGACCTTGCAACAGGCAGCGGGCGCCCACCGGCGCCTGAACCCCCACCGCTTCGATGGTCAGCCCCACCACCCGGGTCACCTTTCCCTCCACCACCATGGGCACCGGCTCTTCGGCGCGCCGACGATATTTCTCCAGGCGCTCCAGCCACACCCGCTGTCGGCGCATGACCATGGAGTTCGAAGTCACGAGCGATCCTCCACCCGCTCTCCTCCCAGCACCGCCGCCACCACCTGGTTGATGCGGTTTTCCACCGTGGCGTCGATGCGCGAGGTGTCGTTGAGGATCCGGCAGCCGCCCCGGCTGAGGGTGGGGTCTTCCTGGATTCGCCAACTGCGAGACTCTTCGCCTCCCAGGTCGAGCCGTTCCCGCACCAGCCTGGCATCTTCCGGATGCAGTTCGAGGCGGATCTGTCCGGAAGCGGACGGCAACATTCGGACTCCTTCCCGGATCACGCCGATGATCTGCCCCGGATCGGTCTTGAGCTCCCGACGAATGAGCTGCCGCGCCACAGCCATCGCCAGCGCCAGCAGCTCTTCTTCGATGCGGTCGTCCAGCTCGTCCAGAGGACGGGCCATTTCCTCCAGGATGCGATCGAGGGCTTGGATCCGCTCCAAGCTCTCCCGCTCGGCGGCCTCCAGTCCTTCGTGCCGCCCCTGTTCGTACCCTTCGTTCCAGGCCTGCCGCTGGATCGCCTCGATCTCTTCCGCGGTAGGGGGTTGCAGGTTTGCCTCCGGCGCCTCGACTCCCGAAAGGGAGGGCGCCTGCCAAGGGAAGACGCTGGCATCTTGGGTGAACAGTTCCGAATCAGACGAACTCTTCGCCACCCTTGCCTCCCAGCGCGATCTCGCCGGCGTCGGCCATGCGCTTGGCGATGGCCAGAATCTCTTTCTGCGCCTCCTCCACTTCGCTCAGGCGAACCGGTCCTTTGGCCTCCAGGTCGTCGCGCAACATCTCGGCGGCGCGCTGGGACATGTTGCGGAAGATCTTCTCCTTTACGGCTTCGTCGGCCCCTTTCAGCGCGATGAGCAGTGTGTCGGACGAAACTTCCCGCAGCAGCGCCTGGATCCCACGATCGTCCGCGTCGAGAAGATTGTCGAACACGAACATGCTGTTCTCGATCTTCTCCGCCAGCTTCGCATCGTTCTCCTTGAGAAACTCGGTGATCTCGCTCTCGATCTCCGGATCGAGAAAGTTGAGGATGTTGGCGGCGATGGAGACGCCGTCGTTGGCGGGGCTGGTCACCCCGAGGCAGCCGGCGTACTGCCGTTCGAGAATGCGATCCAGTTCTTCTAGCGCGCACGGCTGCACCCCGTCCAACGTGGCGATGCGAAACACGATGTCGGAACGGCGCTCGGGCGGAAAGTATTTGAGCACCTCGGCGGCCTGATCGTTCTCCAGATAGGAGAGCACGATGGAAACGATTTGCGGATGCTCCTGGCGGAAGATCTCGGCGATGGCCCGGGCGTCCAGCCATTTAAGGGTCTCGATCCCCTTGGAATTGGGCCGCGTCAGAATCTTGTCGATCAGGCCGGCCGCCTTTTCCACGCCGAAGGCTTCCATGAAGGTGTTGCGCACAAAATCCTCGGCGTCGAGACCCAATGCGGTCTCCTCTTCCACCGCCTCTACGAAATCCTCCAGCACCACTTCGATCTTGTCGCGCGTGATGTTGTCGAGAGAGGCCATCACCTCGCCGAGACGCTGAGCCTCCTTGGGCTCCATGTGGCGCAAAATGGCCGCGGCCTCCTTTTCCCCGAGGCTCATCATCAAGATGGCCGCCTTCTCGAGGCCTTTCAGCTCGACGCTATTCTCACTCATCGGCGGCCACCCATGTCTTCACCACCTGGGCGACCCGTTTCGGATCTTGCTGGACCAATGAGCGGGCCATGCCGATGTCTACACCAGGGGCCCTCCCGGGTGCTTCATCTTCACCATTCTGGGCCACGCCTCCGGCCGCCGCGCCCACACTCTGTGCGGCCCCATCGCCAACGGCCGCCGCTCCCCCGCCACCGGCCGGGCCAGGCAGGCCGGCGACCGCAGCCGCTCCGCCTGCCGGCGGCAACCGTTGGGCGTTGGCTTCACTCTCGATGATGCGACCGGTCTCCGCCAGATTCTTGAGCATAGGACGCAACACCCCGAGACTGAGCAGCAGGACGAACAGCGCGCCCGCCACCGGCTTGGCCAGATCCCACAGCCACGGCTGGTTCCAGAAAGGGATGCCCTCCTCTTCTCCTTCAGAGGCAGCCTGCTCCTGGAATGGAATGTTGATCACGTTGATGCTGTCGTGCCGGGAGGCGTCGAATCCCACCGCCTTCTTCACCAGCTCGGTGATGCGCGCCAACTCCGCCTGCTCGAGGGGGCTCTGCTGCACCTTACCGTCCTTGTCGAGCTTTTTCCGGTAGTCGAGAAGCACGGCAATGGAGAGCCGCTTGATGCGCCCCGGCGAATACTTGCTGTGGCTGATGGCGCGATCCACCTCATAGTTGCGCACAACCTCCTTGGAACTCTCGCCCATCGACGGCCGGCTGGCATCCTCCGTGCTCACCGCCGCACCACGGGGTGGTTGATTGCTGAGGGCTCCAGGGACGCCCTCCGCCTTCGGCGCGCGGCTCTTCTGTTCCTTGATCTTTTCGCTTCGCACCGCCGTTTTCTCGGGCGCATAGCTCTCCCGTGTCTCCTCCTTGACGGTGAAGTCGAGATCGGCCGTCACCTGGGCGCGCACGCCGGAGGCACCGACGATGGGCGTGAGAATCTCCATGATGCGCTTGGTGTACTCCTGTTCGAGGCGACGGTTGTATTCGAACTGGGTGGCGTTGAGCGTCGCCTCACGCTGTTCCTGGGTGTCGCTCAGCAGGCGCCCCCGCTGATCCACCACCGTCACGCCCTCGGGTTCCAAGCCAGGAACGCTGGACGCCACCAGATGTACGATTCCGGCCACCTGGGTCTCGTTGAGCCGTCCACCGGGCCGCAGTCGCACCAGCACCGAAGCCGTGGGCTTGTCCCGATCGCGCAGGAACACCGATTGCTTGGGCAGGGCCAGGTGCACCCGCGCGCTCTCCACGCTGTTGAGACTGACGATGGACTTGGCCAGCTCGCCTTCCAGGGCGCGCTGATAGCGCGCTTTCTCCAGAAAACGGCTGGTGCCGAAGCCTTCCTCCTTGTCCAGCAGGTCGAATCCGACCTCATGGCTGTGGGGCAACCCGCGGGCCGCCAGGCGCAGGCGCAGGTCGTGCACCTTGGAAGCGGGCACGAGGATGGAACCACTGCCGTTCTCCACCCGGTAGGGAATGCCGGCGTCGTCCAGCGAGGTCGCCACGCTGGCCAAGTCCTGGGCGGAAAGTCCCGCATAGAGCAGGCTGTAGTTGGGTTTCTGCGACCAAAGCACCACCGCCACTCCGAGAGCGATGGTGGCCGCAAGCGCCACCATCAAGCCGAGCTGCTTGACCACCGGCAGCGCGCTGAATCCCCGTACCTGAGCGATGAGATCGTCTGTCTTGACCAGTGCCATCTGGGTTCCTCAGCGGTTCACACCTGCATGTTCATGATGTCCTGATAGGCGGAGAGCAGTTTGTTCCGCACTTCCGTCATGGCCGTGAAGGAGACGCTCGCCTTCTGCAGCTCCACCATCACTTCCGCCAGATCCACGTTGGGATCGCCTTTTTCGAAAGCAGCCGCCAGATCGCTGGCGTTCTGCTGCAGTTCGTTCACCTTGCGAATGGAGTCGCCCAGCACCTGCTCGAAGGCTGGCCCTCCTTCCCGAGAAGAAGATTCACGGACGCCGCTGGCGCCGGCGGCGGCAGCCATTTGCCGCATCTGGTGCAGAAGCTGGTCGATATTGACGTTACTCATCCTTTATTCTCCCATCAGGCTCCACGGGCGACGGCAATACGTCTCATGTCTGGAAAAGAAGCACTATTCGTGCCATTCCTCACGCCGGCACCTGGATTCCCGCCTCGCGCAGCCGCGCCAGTTTGTAGCGCAGCGTTCGCGGGCTGATACCCAGCCGCCGGGCCACTTCCATTCGGCTGCCACCCTCCTTCAGCGCCGCCAGGATGACATCCGCCTCCCGACGCCGCAGGTCTTCCTCCAACCGTTCCGCGGTCGCCCTGCTCCCCCTCCTGCCCGCAGCCTCCGGCCGGATGGCCTCGAACTGGATCTCCTTCGCCGTGATGGTGCCGCCAGCCGAAAGTATCAACGCCCGCTGCACCACGTTCTCCAGCTCCCTGACGTTGCCGGGCCAATCGTGTTCCTGCAGCCGGGCGACGGCGTCGGGGAAAAACTCGGGCGGACGGCCACCCTCCGCGTAGCGAGCCAAGAACCTTCTCGCCAACGGAAGGATGTCCAGCGGTCGCTCACGCAACGGCGGAACCCAGAGAGGAAAGACGTTGAGCCGATAATAGAGATCCTGTCGGAACCTTCCCTGCGCCACCGCCTCCATCAGGTCGCGGTTGCTGGTGGCCAGTACCCGAACGTCCAGCGGAATGGCGGCGCGGCCTCCCAGCCGCTCCACCTCTTTCTCTTGCAGCACCCGCAGCAGCTTGGCCTGCAGGCCGGCGTCCATCTCCGTCACCTCGTCGAGCAGCAGAGTGCCTCCCTGGGCTTGTTCGAACTTGCCGGGGCGGGACTGGTAGGCGCTGGTGAAGGCCCCCTTCTCATAGCCGAAGAGGAGCGCTTCCAGCATCTGTTCGGGGATGGCAGCGCAGTTGATGGCCACGAACGGCTTTTCGCTGCGCGCCGAGTGGCGATGAATGTAGCGCGCCACCACCTCCTTGCCGGTGCCCGACTCGCCGCACAACATCACCGTGGCGTCACTGGCGGCGACCCGGCGCGCCATCGCCGCCAGCTCTTCGCTGCGGGGATCGGCCACCACCATTTCTCCAGCGTCCAATGTGGGCACCGCGAACCGTTCCACCATCTCCAGCAACACCGCAGCGTCGAAAGGCTTGACCAGATAGTCGGTGGCGCCTTCCCGCATGGCCGCCACCGCCTTGTCGATGGTGCCGTACGCGGTCATGAGCACCACCGGGAGCTCGGGATCGCGCCGGCGCACCTCGCGCAACAGCTGAAAGCCGTCCACCGGCGCCATCTGCACGTCGGAGATCACCAAGGCCACCTCCCGGTCGGCGGCGAGCCGTTCGAGCGCCGCCTCGCCGTGTTCCGCGGTGACCACCCTGCGGCCGGCGATCTCGAGCGTCTCACGCAACGCCTCCCGAAGCCCGCGGTCGTCTTCCACGATCAACACCTTGTCTCTGCTCATCCTTTCTCTCCTGCCGATAGGGGCGAAACGGCTTCCCGCCTTTCAGTCATCCGACTGCCCGAGGGGAGCGCCTCCTCCACCGCCAGCGGCAACTCCAAAGCCACCGCAGCCCCTCCCAGTGTGGAGTCGTCGATGGTCAGCCGCCCACCGTGAGCCTGGGCCACCGCTTTCGCCACCGCCAGTCCCAGGCCGGTGCCGTTGGGGCGCGTGGTGAAAAAGGGTTCTAGAACACGATCCCGCAACGAGGCGTCGATGCCTGGGCCGTCGTCTTCCAGTACGATTTGCAAAAGATTCTCCGTTCGCCTCGCTCTCAAGCGCAGGCGCGGGCCTTTTTCGCAAGCCTGCACGGCGTTGGCGCCGAGGTTGAGCAACGCCCCCAGCACCGCGTCGCCATCTGCCTCCAACGTCATCGGCCCGGTTTCGTCCTCCACCTCCAGCACGCCGCCGCAGGCCGAAAGCTCTGGCGCCATAACCTGGGCGAACTGCTCCGCCAGCCACCCGACGGACACCTTCCCTTTGCCGGAAGGAACGCCCCGCGCGTAGGCAAGCATGTTGTTCACCGTCTGTTCGAGATGGCGCAACCGTTCCCTCGCCCTGGCGACGAAACGGCGCCGGTGCCGCTCTTCCAGCGACGGGCTGTCGAGCTGCGAAAGATAGAGGAGCACCGACGCCAGCGGGGTGCGGATCTGATGAGCGAGTCGGGCGGACATCTCCCCCAGCTCGGCCAGCCGCTCCTTGCGGCTGACCTGTTCCTGCAAACGACGAATCTCGGTGATGTCCGAGAGCAACACGACCCGCTCGCCGCCATCGCCGAGCCGGCTGCCGGAGAGCGCCAGGCAACGGCCATCGCGCAGCTGGAGCGCCTCATCGTGGGCGTCGAAGGCGCTCCGGGCGATCTCGCTCCAGGAGCGCCCTTCCAGCTCGCCCCCCAGCCATTCACGGGCTCCTTGATTGGCCTGGCGCACCACCTGGTCCCGGTCCAACACCAGCACGCCGCCAGGCAACGCTTCCATGAGATCGTGCAGGCGCACCGCCAGCCGCTCCTTCTCCGCCAGCTGCTGCAGCTTCTCACTGCGCGCCTGGGCCAGCTCACGAGTGAGCTGGGCGACCTTCTCCTCCAGCGCCCGATAGGAATCGCTCAGCCGGGTGCCGATCTCGTTGAAGGCATCGAAGGCATTTTTGAGCTGCGTCGCTACGGTTTCCCGATTCTCCTGGGCCATCGGCCTCTCTGCTCCCGATTGAGATCTGCGAGAGCAGATGCAACAACCGTGCCTTTTGGGTTTCAGCGTGCTTCTCCCGCTCCGGGGAATACGGATTCGGTAGGCTCCGTGAGACCGACAGTGGAAAAGTGGGGAACTGGAAAACATGTGGAAGCCGAAGAATCCACGCCCGATCGGCCAATTACGGCTGTACCTTCCACAGAATCGGCATGGGTGGCCAGCCTATCGGCGCGGAAGGAAAATCGCTTCCCAACCGCAGACTCTTTACCGAGAAGCGACGAGACTCCGTCGCCGCTCACGGAGCGAACGACAAATTGCCGCCGGCCCACGATCGAAAAAAAACCCCGGATGGCCCCGGGGTATCGAACCACTTACAGGAGGAAAGAGTCAGAAAACCAACCCGCGCCAAGCATCCATCTTGGTATTGGTCTGCCAGCAGTCGGTATTCGGGTTGTACCCTCGGCTGGCCCGGGCGATCCCGCCATTGCTGCGGCCGTCGTCGAACTTCTGGTCGTAGGCGCAGAAGATGCGGTAATCGACTTGGTTGCCGCCGGGAAGATCGTATACGGCCGCCGCCGGGCTGTAGTTCTGCACCGCGCAACAGAGGCTCCAATCCTGTCCGAATACCGAGTCCCGATCGGAGGGACTCAAGATGTCGGTCATGCTCGTGAGGGCCGCCCAATAGGCCGCGTACTCCGTGCGGGAAGTGAGGCGCCCATCCCGAAAACCGCGACACTGTCGGATGCTGGTGGGGTTCGACCGCGTGCATCCGTCGCCTGGATATTGGCCATACCGCTCATAGAAGATCTGGTTGGCGGTGTCGAACTTGTTGAACTGTTGCGCCAGGCTCTTCACCTTGGCGCCGAAGATCAGCTGCTGGCCCTTCATGGCCATGCCCAACAGCAAGCCGATGATCACCAGCACGATGGCCAGCTCCACCAGGGTGAAGCCTCCTTCTCGTCTGTATCCAATCAACATGTCATCTCCCAATCTTTTGCAAGAAATCGAATCCAGTTGCGAATCCCTTCCCCACAACCACGGAGACTGGGTCAACCTCCGGCCTTTTAGCCTCTCCACCTTGGGCGCATCACCGTTAACGGCCTCCAGGAAAAATCCTTTACGTTTTTTTGGCAATTGCCGGAAAATTGGCGAACCGCGTCTCAAAGAGTGCGTCGCTCAGATATCATGCAACATAAATGCCAATCTCCTTCACCTCGCCAACCGGCTTTGACCTAAAAATGCTGACTCTTTTCTTCCTGGGCGAATACCGCCAAAAAAGCTTCTGGGGCGCCGTCGCCGCCATTTTGCTGGTGTGCTGGGCGGCTGGGTTGTTCGGCGGCGCCCTGGCGCTGATCGAAGAAAGGGAGACCGTGCTCACCCTCGCCGCTTGGTTGCTGCGGCTGCTGCTGGTGGCTTTCCTGGTGATCTGGTGGGTGAGCTCCCTGGCCCGCGAAAGGGCCGAACGGTTCGAACAGGTGCTTCTCTCCCTTCCCCTCTCTCGTTTCTCTCTTCTGGCGCAACGGCTGGCCGCCTGGCTCGCCGTGGCCGGAGCCGTGGCGCTGGCCGCCGGTCTGCTGCTCGAGCTCCTGGGTGCCCACTGGCTCTTCGCGCTTCAATGGACGTTATCGTTCGTGCTGGAGCTGTGGCTGGTGGCCGCCCTCGCTCTCTTCGTCACCAACGTGCTCCGCGGAGTCGGCAGCGGCGCCATCGGCGTCTTTCTCTTCTATCTCTTCCTCCGGCTCGACGCCTATGTGGCGGCGCTCGCGCGAGGACGTTGGACCGAAAACGAAACGCTCGACCAAGCCGTGAGCACCGCCCTGCACGGTGTCCTGCATCTGCTCCCGTCGCTGTACCAATACGCCAACGCGACGATGATTCTGCACGGCGCCTCCTGGGCGCTTCTCGGCTGGCAGGCGCTGCAGAGCGGCGTTTTTGTGCTTCTCCTCTTGCTTGCAGGCGGGTTCGACTTCAACCGGAAAGAGGCGGCGACATGACCCGCGCCGCGTACGCCAGGTTGCTGCCGACCCTGTTGCTCGCCCTTTTGGCTCTCGACCTCTGGATCTCCCAGCTTCGACTGCCGGAAACGCCGCCTTTCCAACGGCTGCCGGAGCCGCCCCGCATCCCCATGGCGCCACTGCTCGGACTGGGGGACGGCGAAGCGGGGGGCCGTTTCCTGACCCTCTGGCTCCAGGGTTTTGACACCCAGGCCGCCGCCGAGTTGCGGCTTGCCGATCTCGACTACCGAAAACTGAGTCGCTGGTTGCTGCGGGCGGATCTTGCGATGCGCCACAGTGCCTACCCCATCTTTCTCGCCGCCATGATCTATGGCGGTATCCAGGATCCGGCCATGAGCCGGGCCATGTTCGAGTTGGTGCGCCGCATGTTCCGCCGCGACCCGGAAAACCGCTGGTACTGGATGGCCATGGCCACTTCGCTGGCCTGGCGTAGTTCCAAGAAGGGGAACCGGGAGCTGCCGCTGGCCATGGCGGCGGACCTGTACGCGCTGGCTCCTCCCTCCGCGCCCAATTGGGCCCGCTTTCTCCAGCTCTATCTGCTGCGCAACGCCAGGAAAGAAGAGCAGGCACGAACGCTGGCGCAAAGGGCTCTGCGCGAAAAGCGCTTCGACAGGAAAGAGGATCGTCTGGCCCTGCGAGCGTTCCTCCATCGACTGCAGATCCGTACGGAAGATCAGCGACCATGACCCGCGCCATCGAACTGCAAGAGATCCACAAAAGTTTCGGCCGACAGCAGGTGCTCGAGGGGCTCTCGCTCCGCGTGGAACCGGGCGAATACCTGGCGCTGGTGGGAGGAAACGGCGCCGGCAAGAGTACGCTCATCCGCCTGATGCTCGATTTTCTGAAGCTGGACCGGGGCGGCATCCGCCTCTTCGGCCGCTCCAGCCTGGAACCGGTCTGCCGCAAGCAGGTGGCTTTTCTGCCCGAACGTTTCACCCCGCCCGCTTGGATCAGCGCCGAGGGCTACCTCCGCGCCTTTCTCCAATTCCATGGAACCCCATGGAAAGCCAAGCGCGTGGAAGCGATCTGCGAAGAGCTCTATTTCGACGCCGCGCAACTGAGCAAGCCGGTCACCGCCCTGTCGAAAGGCATGACGCAGAAGATCGGCCTCATGGCGGTCTTCTTGAGCGACAAGCCGCTGTTGATCCTGGACGAGCCGCTGAGCGGCCTCGATCCTCTGGCGCGCATCGGGGTCAAGCGGGTGTTGCACCGGCTGCGGGAACAGGGAACCACGCTGTTCTACAGCTCCCATCTCTTGGACGACGTGGAAGCGGTGTGCGACCGGCTGGCCATTCTGCACCAGCGGCGTTTCCGCTTCGTGGGCACGGTCTCCGCCTGTCTCGAGGAGACCCACGCGCACAACCTGGAAGAGGCCTATCTTCGTATCATCGGGGAGAGCGACGACTGAACGGCTGCCCGGCGCCCGGGAAAGAGATCATTGCGGCCAGATGCCCGCCGCCACCAGCCTGCCCAGAAGCACGTAACGGGAGAGCCATCGCACTTCGTCGTCGAACACGCCGTCGAGATAGCGATCGGCGGTGTAGCGCGAATCGCCGTCTCCGTTGTCTCCATCCCCCACGCCGTTGGCGCCGAAGGAAACCACCACCGCCACGGGCGCGGCAGGATCGGCCAGAGTGAGGCGCCCACCGGAAAGATCGTCCACCCGCAAACCGGAAACGGTGTCCGGTGGAGCGGGCGGCGGTCTCTCCCGCCAATTGGCGTCCACCTGGTAGAGAAAAGGGTGGTTCCATGGATCGAAGCGGCCCACGGAGGGATCCAACCCCAGACTCTTCCAAGGGAGGGTCCCCCGGCCCTGGCCGCTGTCCGCCACCCCATCGCCATTGGTGTCGGCCGCTGGAAGCCCGCCACCATTGGCCAGCGCATAGCCGGAGAGCGCCTCCTCGATCCGTGCGAGCGCTTGGCGCACGTCACGATAGCGCTGATTCTCCAGCACCGCCGGCACCGTGGCCAGGAGGCCGCCGATCACAAGGCCCATGATCAATAGGACCACCGCCAGCTCCACCAGCGTGAACCCTTTCTGGCGAATCTGCGCGCTCATGGCAGCGTCAACGCCTCCACTTGATCGTTGAAAGCCGCGGAAAGCGTTCGCGACTCGAAGCGGCCGTCGCCTGGGGTGGCGTTCTCTCCCTCGAAATAGCGAGCCGGAAGCGGCGAAGGACGCCCGCCGGAAAGAGCCCTGCCGGCCGAGACCAGCAGCGCCGGGATTCCTCCAACGCCGTTCAACACCAGACAGGAGCCGCACGCCCGGCTGCCCCCTTCCAGCCAGCCGGGGGCCGCCGCGTAGTAGAGCAACCGTTGCCACCCTTCAGCGGTGAGCCAGCCCGTTACGGCGGGGGTGACCCCGAACGCGCAGGCGCTTCCCCACTCGACGGTGACGCTCGGCGGGCCGGCCGCGGCGGCATCGGTGGGCAGCGCGCCTTCGGCAAGACCGGCGACCGCCCGCTGCGCGGGCGCCGTGGGATCGAAGGGGGCGGCCCAGGGCAGATAGCCGCATGCCGCGTCGTACCCCTTCAGCAGGCGCGCGGCTTCCGCCAGCGCCCGGCGCTCCATGCGCGCGGCCAGCTCGTCGCGACGGATGCCCACAGCCCGGTCGTTGGCATTGCCGTCCGCAGCGGGGTAATTGCGGAACCGTTTCGGATCGGCATAGACTGTGCTCGCGTTCACTCCTTCCAGGTAATCGCCAGGAAGACTGGCCGGGCGAGACTGCCCGGTCAAAGGCCTTCCAGGCGCCAATATCACGGCGGCCAGCTGCGGGCCGCCGTTGTCCAGCGTGAAAAAAGGCGCCACCGCCGTGTCGCTTTGGAGCGACGCGACCGGGGGAGTCTCTCGATAGTTGGAAGAGACCGCATACCAAAGGCGCTCTCCCGCTCCATCCCTCAGGTCGCCCACCTCGAGCTCCCTCCAGGGCAGGCGGCCCAAAGTCAGTTGGCCACCGGTGTTGCAGGGGGGATTCGAGTAGCCGTCGTCGTCTGTGTCGGGACAGGGAAGGAATCCGGGGCCGCGCGCGCCCCCATGGGTGTCCGGGTAGCTCGCGGCGTAGCCGAGCAGTGCCTGCTTCGCCTTGGCCAGCGCTTCCGCGGTGATCCGATCCTCGGGTTCGCGGGAACGGAAGACCGAAGCCGGCAGAAAATAGGCGGCCACGCCGATGACGAGAACGAGCGCGAAGATCAACAGCGCGGCCCCTTGCTCTCTACAGTGGTGGCGCGACAGCCGGTAAGGGGCGCTCAGGCACCGCCCTTCCCCCTTGACGACATCAAGACTCATGGAAACCCTTCTCCTTGTCCCCGGCGATGGGGGCCGCTCCGGTTCCGGCAGAGGGCGTCCCCTCGGGTGTTTCCTCTCCCGGCCCCATCCGGTTCTCTTCTCCTTTCGTCTCTTCGGCACCCGTGCCGGCACCCTGTTCCCAGGTATCCAGAACGGCTGCGGACGCCGGATCATAGATCTGCCCCGGCAGCAACTGAACGGTTTTTCCCTCCATGGTGTGCACCACCAGCCTCGCCTCTGTCCCATCGCCGGCCACCAGCGCCATGCCGGAGCGGCGCAGCGCTTCGGGGGTGGAGAAGGCGCTGCCATTGACCCAAACTTTCAAGGCGCCTTCTTCGTCTCTCGCCACCCCTTCGAAACGAATCGCCCCGTTCTTCTCTCCCATCGTGCCACCCGTTTGCTCCAGCCGCCGACTGGCCTCGATGAGTTGCCGCTCACTCGGGGTGGTGAGCAACTTGCCCAGCCCATCGGCATCCGCAGCTCCCATCCTCCACAGCATCAGCCCCAGCACACAATACGACAGCCACGCCGCCAATCCTTTTTTCGAGGGGCTGCCTAGCCTCCGAGGAGGGGCCGAAGTACGCCTCATCCTGGCAAGGCGGAAGCAGCGGACGAGGAAATCAAGAACCATCGGCGCCTCCGGCATCCACGGTGTTTTCCCCCTGCCGCTGTTCCGCCACCGGATCCGGCGGCTGAAGAGAGAGCCAGGCCAACCGGCACTTGCCGTTGATGTTCCCCTTCCCCTCCAGAGAGAGCTCCTCTTTCCGACGGCTCATGGTGCACGACTCCACCAGGTGGAATCCCAAAAGAGGGTTGCGCAGCTGCTCCAACACACCAAGCAGCTCGGTCTCGTCCCGCACGGAAAACTGCAGTAGATGCGGAGTGACGTGGAATCGGTACTGCTGCGGCGCTACCCCGAGATACGAGGCTTCGACCCGTTCGGGATCAAAACGGTAGAGCATCTCCGGAATCTGCAGGTGCCTGCGCACCCGATCCATCACCTCGATCACCTGTAGGCGGTCGATGCTTCCCACGAGATGGTGCCGGCGCAATTGCGTATAGGCTTTCTGGTAATGTTCCGCCAGACGGAGGGAATCCCGTTCATGCCTGATCTCCCCTTGAAGATGGGCCAACTGCCGTCGGGCCGTCGTCGCCTGTTCCTGCAACGTGGTGGCCTGACTCCAGAGAAAGAAGCCGCCGACGGTAAACACGAAGAACACCACCAGAAAGAGCACGGCGTGGGGCCCCACCAGCCGCCACCGCACCAGATCCGAAGGGAAGGAAGCCTTCACAGCAGCGCCCTCCCCACCAACACCAACCTGAAAGAGAAAGGAAGACGGGACGACGGCCGCTGCTCCATGTCGAGGGGGCGATCGGCGCGAATCTCCACTGGCCACTGCTCCACCACCACCCGCGCTACCCGGGGATTCTTCTCGAACTCTTTCACCAGTTTGCGGAAATCGTCCATCATGGCGCGGTAGGAAAGCTCTTTGTCCATCACCCCTTCCAAGACCACCTTGGGCACCGGCGAAGAGGAGGTAGAAAGCGCCTCCTCGCTGCCCTCTGTTTCCAGCGCACTGCTTTGCAGAGAAGTGGTATCGTTCTCGGGACCACCCTCCTCATCCCTGGTGCTTTCGTCTTCGGGAACTCCCTGCAGACGAAAGCCGACCTTGCGAAGATGCACCCCTTCATGGGCGAGAAGCCTGGAACCCACGAAGGCGAACCAGTCGAAAGGGCGAACGCCCAGTTTTGCCAGAAGGGCCTCGGTTCGGACTGCGTCCTCCATGGCGAATCCCGACGCGTCGAATCGGGCATGCGCCTGTTGAAGCGCCTCCAGCTTCTGTCGATCGGCGGCCGAGCGCTCCGTCAGTTGGCTTAGTGTCTGCTGCTCCAATTGCATGCGATCGAGCGTATACCCCCAGAAGAGACTGCCACCCACCACCAGGCCAACCGAGCCGGCCAGCAGTGCTTGCCGCGCCCGATAGTGGTAGTGGACGATCCTGTCTGCTGGGGCGGTGTAGCCAGGAAGGTTCCAAGAGGTGGCCGTCAGCATGGCGAAGAGCGCGTCGGCGGCGGCGCTCTCCTCTACGTCCCGAAAGCCAAGGGCGCTCGAGAGCGCTGCCAGGTCATAGCCGTGCAGCTCCACCTTGTCCGCCGGATCGATCTGCCTGCTCACCCTTTCGATGAGCTCCTTGCTCCCGAGGAGACAAGCATGAAGAACGCGATCGTAGGGCAACTTGGCGTTGCTGGCGAGAAACTGCCGCATCCGCTGCATCTCCCACAGAATCTGCTCCGCATACCCTCCTTCCGAAAGCTGGGAAGTGGGAGCCAGGCGGCTTTGCCGAAGACGGCCCTTCACCAGATAGCTTTGACGGATGCCGCCTCCGCCGCCATGGCTGACGAAGAGCAAATGTTCCTGCTTCAGACGCAGCACCCGGTACATCCGCCGCGCCAGCTGCGCCACCGAGGTGATGACCTCCAGAGGACTGCAGTGGTGATGCAGGATTTCCAGCCAAGGTTGAACGGTATCCTTGCCGATAATGCCTGAGAAGAGATACAGATCGTCCCGACGGCCGCTCTTCTCTCTTCCCTGCCGCTCCGAATGGACCCACGGGTTGTTGCCGAACCGCTGGCTGCGGCGCCGCGCGACGACCTTTTTCTTGTCCAGGGAGAAGAGATGGGGAATCGATTCAAGGTAAAACTCCTCCTCGATGATGTCCAGAACGAGACGGTTGGTGATCTCCGGCGCCATACCGAGATCCCGCCGAAAGGCGTCGCGGCCGTCGGGACCGGCGTCATAGACCTGCTTTCCCAACAGGCGCTTCCCTTTCACGAGGAAGACGGTCAACGACTGGTCGGTGAGATGGAGAATCCGCTTCATCTTTTGGTCACCCCACCATGATCCTGGAGATGCTGTCATACACCGGACCCAGCACCGAGAGCATGACCCAGCCAAGGATGGCGCCCAGCACCACGGTCAGCGCCGGCTCGATGAGCGTCTGCATCTTCTCGATCGCTTCACGCACTTCACGCTCATAGAAATAGGCGACGTTGCGCAATGCCTCGTCCAGCGAGCCGGTGCTTTCGCCCACCCGCAACATGCGAACGATGAGGACTGGAAAGAGCCCCACCTTGTCGAAAGCCGAGCTGATGGCGTCCCCTTGAGTGAGATGCCACTCGGCCTCCTCGATGCCCTTGGCGATCCAGGCGTTGGCGACCACGTCCCGGCACAGCCGCAACCCTTCGATGATGCTGACTCCGGAACTGTAGGTGAGGGCGAAGTAGCCGGCGAAGCGTCCCAGGGCGATCTTCTCCAGTATTCGCCCCATTACCGGAATACGCAGCTTGTAGCGATCGGCCCAGAGTCGGAAACCGGGACTGCGCTGATGCAACAGCCGATACGCCGCCACCAAGGCCAAAGGAACGCCGAAAACCAGATACCAGTGGTGCACGAAGGCGTTGGAAGTGGCGATGAGCGCTCTCGTGTGGAGCGGAAGTTCCTGCCCGAGACTGGTGATGAAGCGAACCAATTGGGGCACAAGATAGATCATCATGAAGCTGACCACGCCGGAGACTACGACGATGACGAAAGCAGGATAAAGCAGTGCGCGCACCGTCTGCGCGATCACCTCGTCCTGCCATTTGAGCGCGTCGGTGATGTTCTTGAACACCTCCGCCAGCCGCCCCGACTCTTCACCCGCCCTCACCAGAGAGACCATCACCTTGTCGAAGGCCTCCGGATGGCGCTCCAGCGCTCCCGAAAGTGTCAACCCTCCTTCGATGTCGGCGATGACCGCCGCCAGGACGCCGCGGAACATGGGATTGGTGGTGCTGCTACGGATGTCCTCCAGTCCCTCAAGCACCGATATTCCGGCCCGCAAAAGCTGCTCCAGATGGAGGGAGAAATCGATCAAATCCCGGCGCGTGATCTTCCGTTTTCCGAAAAACCGGCTGGGCTTGATCTCGCGGCTGCGCACCAGCTCCAACGCCATCCCCTGCAAGCGAATCAGAAGATCCTCTTCGTCCCTGGCGTCCAAGGTTCCGGCCACCACTTTGCCGTTGGGGTCCACCGCCTTGTAGTCGTACAGGGGCATCTCCTCTCCTACAATCTGTGGGTCAGATCCACCACGCGGGAAAGCTCATCGAGGGTGGTGTGACCCTCCAGCACCCGCTGCACCCCGTCTTCTGCAAGGGACCGGAAGCCCTTGGCCACGGCCCGCTCCCGCAATTCGCCGAGGGGACGCCGCTCCAGCACCATCTCATCCAGATCGGGATCCATTCGCAGCAGCTCGAGCAGCGCCATGCGCCCTTTGTAACCAGTGTGATCACAGGCCTGGCAACCTACCGCCCGGTAGATCTGACGGTCCTCCTCGATTCCCAACAGCCGTTTTTCCAGCGGATCGGGAAGATAGACCTCCTTGCATTGGTGACAGAGCTTCCGCACCAGCCGTTGTCCCAGAATGCCGATGATGTTTCCAGCCAGCATGTCCGGCAACACCTTCAGATCCAGCAGCCGGGAAATGGCGCCCACGGCGCTGTTGGTATGCAGCGTGGAGAACACCTGGTGCCCGGTCATGGCCGCACGGATCGCCATCTCCGCAGTCTCCTCGTCGCGGATCTCGCCGATGAGCATGGCGTCTGGATCCTGCCGCAGCATGGAACGGATGCCGTTGACGAAATCGATTTTTGCGGCTTCGTTCACCGAGGTCTGCCGCACCATCTGCAACGGATACTCCACTGGATCTTCCAGCGTCATGATACACACCGACTCTCGGTTGACCTCGTTGAGCATGGAGTAGAGGGTGGTCGTCTTACCGCTGCCGGTGGGGCCGGTTACCAGCACGATCCCTTCCGGTCGGGCGAGCATCACCTTCAGGGTGGAAAGCGCGTCCTCCTGCAACCCCAGCTCTTCGAGGGCCATGATGCCTCGTTCCCGATCCAGCACCCGCAGCACGAAGTTCTCGCCGTGAGTGGTGGGATGCACCGAAGCGCGAAAGTCGATCTCCCGGCCGGTGATCACTTTGGAAAAGCGGCCGTCCTGGGGGGCCCGTATCTCGGCGATGTTCATCCCGCTCAGGACCTTGAGCCGCACCACCATGGCGGGCCAGTAGCTGATGTGCAGGCTGCGAATCTGGCGCAACACGCCGTCGATGCGATAGCGGATCCGGAGAAACCCCCTTTCCGGCTCGAAATGGATATCGGAAGCCGCGCGTCGGACCGCGTCGGACAGGAGCGCATCCACCAGACGGACGATGGGCTGCGTGTACTCGGCGTTACCCAGCTGCAGAGAATCTTCGTCGATCTCCCCCGTCTCCAGCTCATGGAGGATGCCGTCGATGGAGAGCTCGATCCCGTAATACTGGTCAATGGCTTTCTCGATCTCCACGTCGCCAGCCAGCAGTGGCCGGATGGCCACGTCGTTGCCGAGCAGCATGCGCAGATGATCGATGCGGGTGAGATCGTAAACGTTGGAGATAGCGATGGTGAGAAGGCGCCGCTCGCCGTCCCAGGCCACCGGTAACACCCGAAACTTCTGCGCCTGCTCCCTTGGCAGCAAGGCAAGCGCTTCGAAATCCGGGGTGATGCGTTCCAGGTCGATGATCTCGGTCTCCTGGACTTCGGAGAGCGCTTCCTTGATCACCGACTCGGTGGCGAACCCCAGCCGCACCAGCATCTTTCCCAGCGGGATTCCCTGGTTACGCTGTTCCATGAGAGCGATCTTCAGCTGGTCCTCCGTGATCATTCCACGGTTGACCAACAGCTCTCCCAGCCTCATCTTGCGGCGTGGGGCGTCCATGGAGGTCACTCCTTATCGAGCGCGGCGATTCGCTGGCGCGCTGCGGCCAGCGAAAAGCCCACTCTGCGACCGGCCGCTGCGGCGACCGCCTGGCGGTAGTAGTCCAGCGCCTGCTTGCGCTTTCCGAGATGATCCAGACTCACTGCCAGATTGAAGATGTAGTCGGGATTCTGCGGATCCAGCACGTGAGCGCGGAAATAGGCCTGCTGGGCGTATCCCCAGCGGGATTGGTCGGCATAGAGATTGCCGAGAATGAAGTGCAAGCCACCCAACTGGGGATTTTCAGCAATCAGGTCACGGATCCGCGAGGCCGCCTGGGCCGCTTCGCCCGATCCACGCAAAGCGATCATCCCGGCCAGCGCCGCCGGATCCCGCGGATTCCGCTCCAGCAGATCGAGGTAGTATCGCTGTGCCTGCTCTTCGTTTCCGGATGCCACGGCGCCGGCCGCCAGCCCCAGCAAGGCGTCTCTGTTGTGCGGATCCTTCTTGAGAACCGAACGGTAGAGTCGCTTCGCCTCCTGGTAGTGGCCCCGATGAAAAGCGTTCCAGGCGCGTTGCAGCGTGCCCCGGCCACGAGACTTGGCGCGGCCCCGCCGGATCTCGATGCGCGCGTCTGTTTTTCTCTCCCTTTCTGATCGCTCGTCCACCGCTTTCCTGTACGCCTCTTTCGCGCTATTGGGCGCCTCAGCAGCGGGCGTTCGCGGTTTGCTGTCTCGAACGGATGCAGCCTCCGCAGCCGTCTTCTCTCCAGCGTGACCGCGCTCGTCTCCCGCTGTTCCACTCTTCGAGGAAGGCTCGGCCGGGGAGTGCGTTCTTTCGTTGTTTCTCTTGAGAGGAGCGGCGGAATCATTCTCCGCGGCGCCGGCCTCGTTGGCCCGCGCCGACATCGCACCTATCACGCCGGCCCCGGCAAGGCGCACTGCTGCGCCTCTCGTGGCGTTTCCAGCCGCAGCCGCTTCTTCCTCGACGACGCTGGAAGCTGTGGCCTCACCCGCTTCTGCGAAGGCCACGGCCTCCGGCTGCAGCCGGTTGTAATACCAGGTGGCAAGTGCCACCACGGACACGAACCCCAAGAGCAGCATGCCCACGGCCAAACGACCGAGCCGACGTCGGCGCCTTTGGGTCTCCAGCAAGAGCCGGCTGAAATCCCCAGCGGGCCCGCTCTGCCCCGCCACAGCCGGTTCGGATTCGACCGCCAGTTCAGGTTCGACCGGCGGTTCGGGCTCGGCCTTGGCCCGCGTTTGCGGGCGCTCGGTCTCCACCGGCGACCCGTCCATTTCGCCGCTGTCGCCCTCGGCAAGAGGGTGAGGGGACTCCACCACCATCTGCTCCCTTTTGGGGGTGGGCTGCGCCACTGGTTCTTCGGGTAAAAAGGATTCGTTTGGAGGGGTGGCGGAACCCTCGGCCGCCATTTCCGACTCTTCCTCCTCCATGTCGAGCGTCAGCACGGAATCCTCGTCAAGCGGTTCGAGCACCACCGCCTCCTCCGCGGAGGCTTCGGCCTTGCCGTCCTCGCCCTCTTTCAGCCGCTCGGCTTTGCGCAAGGCTTCCATCAGCAGGCTCACGGAATCTTCCTCCTCGTGTCCAGCGCCCCTTCCATGTAGTTGCCGAAAGACTTCAGATCCTGGTCGAGAGAGGCGTTGCGAATCACGGTGGGCCGCAGAAAGACCACCAGCTCCGTCTTACCGTGCTTGTCGTCCCGGGTTCCGAAGAGGTCGGCAATGGCGGTGCGCGACAGCCCCGGGATGCCGCTGCGTCCACGGTCGTAGCTGTCCTGCATCAGACCGCCGAGCACCGCCATCTGGCCGCTGTGGACCCGCAAGACAGACTCGATCTCCCTCACCTGGATCTCCGGAATCCGGCTCTGCACCCCGGCGAGGGCGAGCGCCGGGTTGGGATCGTTCACATAACCGACGATGCGCGAGACCGTGGGCCGGACGTTCATGATGACCGTTTCGGATTCACTGATCTGCGGCGTGACGCTCATGACGAAGCCCACCGGCACCGTGTGCACCGTCGTCTGGAAGGTGGTGTTCTGCAAGCCGTTAGAGATGCTCTGATCGGTCTCCACGGTGAAATAGACCTTGTTGTCCACCACCTTGAGCAGCGCGGTCTGGTTGTTCAACACCATCGCTTTGGGACTGGAGAGGATCTTCACGTCGCCGAACTGCTCCAGCATGCGGATGGAGGCGCTGATATTGCCCAGCGTACTGGTGGGGTTGGTGTATTGGGCAAGAAAATAGGGCGCATTGGAAAGGTTTCCGCCGAGAGTGTTCTGCATGAAGGTGAACCCCTGGCTATCGGCGATGCGCGACCAATCCACGCCGGTCTGATACTCGTAGGAGAGCGCCACCTCCACCACGGTCGCCTCGATGAGCACCTGCCGCTGGGTGCTCTCCTGGATGCGCTCGATGAGCTCACGGATCCTGCGGTGCTGCCGCTGGGTCGCCACCACGGTGACCAGCCCCGCCTCGGGATGGGGGATCAAGCGCTCCGAAACCGGCAGCGACGCCATCTGCGCCTCGTTTCCTGAAGCGCTTTGCGACTCACCCGAATCGGTGGTCGTCGCCTGCAAGATCTTGTCGTCGTGAATGATGGCGGCGATGTTGGAGACCAGGCTCTGCCAGAAGTGGTGACGGGAGGTGTCGACGATGGCGGTGGTGGAGTTGTTGGCCGCGCTGTTGTTGTCACCGTTTCCCGAGCCACCGTCGTCTTCGGTGGCCGGGCCGGCGGAAGAGATCTGGGTGGCGATGCTCACCCGCCCCCGGCTGTCTCTGTCCATGTAGAGATAATCGATCTTGTAAGTCTGCGCATAGGGTCGGTCCGGCGAGACGACGAGGCTGTCGCCTTTGAGCTCGTAGCGGATATCCACCTGATCGGCCACCCGGTCCAGAATCTGAGGCAGGGTCTGGTCGATGGCGTTCAGGGTCACTTCGCCCTCGATACCGGGCAGAATGTCCACGTTGATCCCGGCGTCGCGGCCGAGGGCGAACAGCAGATCGGCCACTGGAACCTTGTCCACCACCACGGTATAGACTTCGCTGTCGGGCGCTTCTCCAGGCGGCGGCAACAGGGGAGCCCGTCGCACCGGTTGCGGAATCGGAGCTTCTCCCTCCGCCGCGGGGCGAGGCCGCAGATGGCCGATCGATGGTTCCGGCGGCATGAGCGCGCAGCCGGCGAGCAGCAGGATGGCCAACAGTGGAAAGAAGCTGGAAACCGCTGGCCGGTTCATGAGCCCATCTCCTGGAGGAAGTGAGGCGACGGCTCCGCTGCCGATGGGGCGCCTTCCGATTCCGCCCCCACCATCTGACCCATCGCGACCATGACCACGCCAAAAAACGCCAGGCCCATCCATCCCGGCCGGAAGGTTCCGCGCCGAAAGAACCGGGCGATGCCGCCGCCGAATTCCGAATCGGCAAGCGCATAGGCGACGTGGCGCGGCTTCACCACATGCTTGCCTTCGGTGAAAGCGGCCATCAATGCTTTATCCGCCAGGATGCTGACGCGGCGCGCCAATCCACGCGAACCCCTGGCGATGGCTTTCACCGCGCGGCGGCTGAAGATCTTGGGCCCCCGGTACCCCGACTGGGTCAAGCGATATTCGAGGTACTCTTCCACTTCGCGGCGGGAGAAAGGTTCCAGATGAAAGCTGTGGGTGATCCGCTCCCGCAGCTGGCGAATCTCCGGCCGCGCCAGGTTCAGATCCAGCTCCGGTTGACCGAACAACACCATCTGCAGCAGCTTGCAGGTGCCCGTCTCCAGGTTGGAAAGGAGCCGGACCTCTTCCAGGGTCTCAAGGGACATGTTCTGGGCCTCTTCGATGAAGACCACCACCTGCCGCCCTTCGGCGTGGCGCTGCAGCAGCGCCTCGTGCAGGTGATGGATGATCTCCAGATGGCCGGCGCCTTCCGGAAGTTTCAGCTCCATCTCGAAGGCGATGGCCCGCAACACCTCCACCGGCGAGAGGGAGGGATTGCCCAGATAGACGATCTCCAGGCGCCCGGCAAGGCGCTCCTCCAGGACCCGGCAGAGCATGGTTTTGCCCACCCCCACTTCGCCGCTCACCTTGACGATCCCCTCACCCTGGAGCACGGCGTATTCGATCGCCTCGAGAATGGGCTCGCGCAAGGCCCCGCCATAAAAGAGGCCGGTGTCGGGCGTGATCCTGAAGGGGGGCCGGCCAAGACCCCAATGTTCGAGATACATCAGTCGTCTCCTTCGTCCATATGGCCGCGGGCGGCCCGGCACAGGCGGCGTTCCCTGCCAACTTTTCGCCTCCCTGCCCGTTTTCCGACATATCAAGCAACATGCGTGCCATGACTAAACTATCGACCAGGGAAACGAAAACATCATGCCTCGCAGAAAAGTTGCGTGACGAAGCTCACGAAAAGGGACAAGAGACATCAGGGATGACACTTCCCCCGCGCCCTTGCCAGAAGAGGCGCGAAAAGGAATACTCTGTGGCATCGCCGCCATCCAAAGACCAACCGGTGCCCGTCTACTCCCTGGACAAGCTCATCGCGGAAACCCGTCGCCTGGCGGCGGAATTCCGTCGCACCACCGGCCAGGTGCTGCCGGTCTCGGCCGAGATCGCCCGCCACGACGCCGCGCGGCTGCTGGATCTGGAACTCAACGAACGGCGCCTGCGGGGCGTGGACGCCATCGGCCGCGGCGAGCGGGAGGGACTTAAGATTCAGATCAAGGGGAGGGTGATCGCGGACGAACGGAAAGGCGGCCAGCGCATCGGCCAGCTCAACCGCGACGGCGACTGGGACCTGGTGATCCTGAGCCTGATGGATGCCGACTACGAGCCCTTCGAAATCTACGAAGCGAGCCGCGAAGAGATTCTGGAGGCGCTCGACGAGACCTCCAGCAAGCGGGCGCGCCGGGGCGCCATGTCGGTGGCCCGATTCAAGATCATCGGGCGGTTGGTGTGGAGCCGGGAAAACGGGCTGGAACCCGAGATCTGGAGCAACTGAATCCCGCTTGGGAGCGCCTCATTCCCGACCGCCGCCCGCCTCCTGGTAGGCGCGGGCCGCGGCCCGCCCCCGAATCGCCTGGCGCATCATCCGGGCCGAGTGGTCGCGTGCGCCGACGACCAGGGCGTAGACCTCCCGGTCCACGTCCAGAATCTGGCGCAACACCGTCTGCACCGTCTCCGGCGAGGGGAGTTCGCCGTGGGAGAACCAGCTTTTGAGAATGTGCTGGCGCCGCGACTCCAGCCAGCGGACCCGCTCCCACTCCCCCGCCCGGGCGGGCTCCAGCATCCTTCGGGTCAATTCCAGCGCTTCCCTGAGCCGGTCCAGAGGAGCGACGTCGGCGGGGCAATCGCTGGCCTTCGCCACCATGATCACCTCGCCGCCACCGTCGGTTCCACCCGCCGGGCTTCGGGAGAGATCTGCTCCCAGGCCCCCTTCACCTCTTGCAGCAAGGAGGCCACCTCGTCGAGGAGGGCCGGATCGTCCTTTGCGCCCGCCTCTCCCAGGCGGCGCACCATGTAGTCGTATAGAGCGTCGAGGTTCTGCGAGATCTCGCCGCCCCGCTCCATGTCCAGGCTGGCTTGCAGGCCGCTGATGATGGAGATGGCCCAGCTGATGTGGCGCCCCTTCTCGGCCTTGTCGCCGTGCAGCATGTGCCCCCGGGCGGCGGCGATCTTGTCCAACGCCCCTTCCAGCAACATCTGGATGAGGCGGTGGGGCGTGGCCTCCTCCACGCCAGTGGCGGTGCTTACGTTGCGATAGTGGGACAAGGCCGTGTTCAGTGCGGGGTTCGCCATCGATTCTACCTCTCGATTCCGTCGCTCGTGGGGTTTCATTTCTTGCCGTTGGTCATGCTGGCCAGCGCGTCGAGCTGCCGACCCAGATAGCTGCTGGTGGTGTTCATCTGCGCCACCAGCGTGTCCAGCGCGGTGAACTGGGCGCGGTAGCGCTTTTCGATCATGTCCAGCCTTCTCTGCAGGGCTTCCCGCTGATCTCCGATTCGTTTGATGCTGCTGTTGACGCCGTCGATGGCACCCTGGATCATGCCGTCGCTGCCGAGAAACCCGTCGAGAAGAGTATCGACCCCCTTGGCGAAACCTTTATCGCTGTCGGAGAAAAAACTGGAGACGCTGTCGGGATTCTCTTGCAATGCCGCCTCCAGCCTGCTCTGGTCGAGCTGAAGCTTGCCGGTGTCCTTGTCGGAGGTGATGCCCAGCTCGGCGAGGTAGCGGTAACTGCCCAGGCTGCTGAAGTTGCGGTTGAAGACGCTGCGCAGCCCCGACTCCACCCGCCGCACGATGCCGTCGCCGTTGAGGGAGCCCTTGGCGAGCTCGTCGAGAGAGCCCTTGAGAGTGTTGTAGGCGTCCACGAACGCCTTCACCGCCTTGACCGCCACGCCGGGATCCTCGTCCACCGACACCGTGGCACTGCCCGGCGCCGCCAGATCCAGCGTCACCCCCTTGATCGCGTCTCCGATGTGGTTGCTGCTCCGGGTCACGGTGACGCCGTCCACCACCAGCGAGGCGTCCAGTTCCGTCTCGCTGCCCAGAGGATTGCCGCTGGCGTCGCGGTTGAAGGTGGAGAAGTTGAAAGTGGTGGCGTCCAGGGCGCCACCATAGGAGAGCTGCACCCGGTTGGCGTAGCCGCTGTCGCCAGCGGTGAGCACCAGGGTCTGATTGCCGTTGTCTCCAGTGATCAGGCCCGCCGTGATGCCGGTCTCGTTGGCGTCCACGTTGATGGCCGCCTGGATCTCCTCGAGCGTCATGGCGCTGGAGAGGTCCACGGTGAAGCTGGCGCTTCCCGAGGTGAGGGTGAGCGAGTCGCCAGCCCCGCCGCCGAAGGTCTGGGTGGAGGCGAACTCCGCCGAACCATATTTATGACGCTGCGCCAGCCGGTTCACGGTCACGTCGTAGCTGGCCGGCACCACGCCGCTGTCGGTGGAGACCTTCAGCACCGACTCGTCGCTGCTGCTGCCCGTGGTGGCGCTGAAGGTTTCGGCCTTCCGCAGATCGGCCAGCGCCGACTGGAAGGTGGAAAGCGCCCCCTTGAGCGAGCCGTAGCCGGAGATCTCGGCCTGGAAGTTGGCCTCTTTCTTGTCCAGGTTAGCCAGCGGCTGGCTCTCCACTGCCATCAGCTTGGAGATGATGCCGTTGATGTCGAGCCCCGAGCCCAAACCCGGTGCGGAAATTCCCGCCATCTTCTAGTTCCTCGTTCTAGTGTGCCGGCGGCGCCCACGGAAATCCGGCGCCTGCCGCTTCCGGCAGAAATCAAGCAACAATCATGCCTTGGCCTGAAAGAGCACCGAGGCCCCAGCCCCGTTCTGGGAATCGAACAGCTTCTGGGAGACCTCCTCCAGGCGCTTGCGCATCTGGCGCACCTCTTCGGGCGGGATCTCGCGCACCACGTCCTTGGTGCGGGCGTCCACCACCTTCACCACCACTTCACCGTTGTCCCGGTCGATGCTGAATTGCAGCTCCCGCTGCACCACCTGGACGAAGTCGTTGAGCTTCTGAACCACGGCGTCCAGCGGTTCTCCTTCCGCCTGACGTCCCTTTTGAACGACTCCTTCGGCGCTGGCGCCTTGAGGCGCCGGCCGGCCGCCTTCGCGCGCCGCTCCCTCCGGGGGACGCACTTCGCCAACCGCTTTGATCGGCACCACTCCGGGCTGACTTCGGGATATTTCATTGACCATGGTCTTACCCTCTCAGGTCAGGGAGGACCCGAAGGTCCTCCCCGGTTCCCGATGCCTTACTTGAGCAGTGAGAGCACCACCTGCGGCGCCGCATTGGCCTGGGAGACCATGGCCACGCCGGCCTGCTGCAGGATCTGCGCCCGGGTCATCGCGGCCGTCTCAGCGGCAAAATCGGCGTCCTTAATGCGGGAGCGCGCGGCACTGAGGTTCTCGGACGAGGTCGAGAGGTTGGAGATGGCGTTCTCGAACCGCGACTGAAGCGCGCCAAAGGAGGCCCGCTGGGAGTTCACCTTGTTCAACGCCGCGTCCACGATCGCCAGTGCCTTGGTAGCGTTGTCGAAGGAGGTGACATCAATGGTGTTCACAGCGTTCAACGAAGACGAACCGGTAGCGGCAACTGAAGAGGCGCTATCGGTGATGCTGAACGCTTTATCGGAATCAAGAATCACCTGACCTTCGATGTAGGCGGTGTCCGCATTGGTATCTCCGGTTAGGGTGGCACCCCCCACGGTGACATCACCCGCATTCTGTGTGGCAGTATCCGACAGGGTGATGGTTTCTCCAGTATTGTGGGTGAGGGTGATGCCCGTACCCGCATCGTTGACTTTTGCCGTCACGCCGGTCTTGGAGGTCACCTCGTTGAAGGCGTCGGCTGCTGCCTGCAAGCCGCTGGCCGAAGAGGCGCTACTGAGGTTGAAGGAGACGGAGACCGCCGTGGAATTGTCGGCGGCAATCTTCAACGTGTAGGAGCCGGCAGCACTGAATGAGATGTCCAGCTCCGTGGTGGCGCTGGCGGTCACGCCGGTGGTGTCGCTCACGGCATTGATGTTGGCTGCGGCCTCTTTGGCGCTATTGCCTACGCTGATACCGCTCGAGCTTCCCTCGGTGGAAGAGATGTCAAACGTTTTCGAGCCATCAAAACGCGTTTTGGTGGCGCTACCGCTGTCGACAGTTCCTGTGATTCGCTGCAGTCCATATGCATTGGTGCGGAAATTGCCTGCGGCGGCGGAGATGGTTTGGTTGGCGTTGGCTCCCACCTGGAACTGCTGGGAGCCGAAGCTGCCGTCGAACAGGTTCTTGCCGTTGAACTGGGTGGTGGTGGCGATACGGTCGAGCTCGGCCACCAGCTGGTTCACCTCCCCTTGCAGCGCCTTGCGGTCGGAGCTGGAGTTGGAACCGTTGGCCGACTGCACCGCCAGTTCGCGGATCCGCTGCAGGATGTCGCCCGAGGAGCTGAGCGCCCCTTCCGCGGTCTGCGACAAGGAGATGCCGTCGTTGGCGTTGCGGATGGCCTGGTTGAGGCCGCGGATCTGGGAGGTCATGCGCTCGGAGATGGCCAGCCCGGCGGCGTCGTCCTTGGCGCTGTTGATGCGCAGTCCGGTGGACAGCCGCTGCATGGAGGTGGCCAGCATATTGTTGGTCTTGTTGAGGTTGCGCTGAGCGTTCAGCGACATGATGTTGGTGTTGATTACCATTGCCATGGTGAATTCTCCACTGTCTCTGGCGGCTCTGAGGCCGCGCGTTGTACCTAGCGGACATGTCCTCGTCGGGGACAATCACCGCTTCCAACCATGCAATCGGCCGGGGGCGAAATTCCTTAAGGCAAAAAAAATGGCGCATCCCTGCGCCGGGAGGTCATGCCACAACCAGAGTCAGAGGTAGTTGAACAGAGAGAGCCCTTCGATCTTCATGAAGGTCTGCTGGGAGGCCTGGAGCGCCAGCATCTGGCGCTGCATGCGGCTCACCGCCTCGGCGTAGTCGAGATCGGCCAGCTTGGAGCGGTTCTCCTTCATCAGCAGGGAGAAAGAGTCGTGGATGCCCCGCTGGTTGTCGATGGCGTTCCGGCGGGCGCCGATGCGCGCCCTGCCCTGATCCAGACGCTGCAAAGCGTTGTCCAGCTGCGTCAGGCTGTCACCCACCGGCGCGTCGGCATCGAGATCGTCGGCCACCTTGCGCACGATGGCGAACAGGTCGGTGGTGCCGCCGGCGCCGTCGTCGATGCCCATGAAGAGCTGGTCGCCCGGATCGTTCACGGCCACGTGGCGGTTCTTGGAGATCTGCGCCAGCCGTTGCCCCTGATCCCCCTGATAGGCGTAGCCGCCCATGCCGTCGTCCACGAAGGGCTTGGTGCCGGTTCGGTAGCCGGAGAAGAGATACTCCCCGCTGGCGTCGGTCTCGTTGGCTTGGGAGAGCAGACTGTCCAGATGCTGCCGCACCTCCAGGGCGATGGCGTGCCGATCTTCCGGGGAGTTGGAGTCGTTGAGCCCCTGCACCGTGAGCTCCCGCACCCGTTGCAGGGTGTTTGCCATGCCCTGCAACACCGACTCTTCGCGCTGCAGGCGTGCATCGGCGCGATCGGCGTTGCGCTGATATTGCTGGACGTGGGCCAGAAGATCGTCGAGCTGCATCACCCGCGTGGCCGCCGCCGGATCGTCGGAAGGCGCCAGCAGCCGCTCCCCGCGGGAGAGCTGCAACTGGGTCTTGCTCAGGCTCGACTGGTTGTCGAGCATGCTGTTGACGCTTTGGCGATACCAGAGGTTGGTGGAGATGCGCATGGTCGTCACCCTCTCGTGGCGTTGAGCAGCGTCTGGAACATCTTGTCGGCGGCGGAGATCACCTGGGCCGCGGCCTGGTAGGCCTGCTGGAAGCGCACCAGATTGGCCGCCTCCTCATCGAGGTTGACGCCGGAAATGGCCTCCCGCTCAGCCACGGCGCGATCCAGCAGGCGCCGTTGCGCGCCGCCGGCCAGTTCGGCCTGCCGGGTGGTGCTGCCCACCTCCCCCACCATCCGCTGGTAGGCTTGGTTGACGCTCTCGGAACCGCCGCCCAGCAGTTTCTGGTTGAACAGGTCGGCCATCGCCAAGGCATTGCGGTTGTCGCCCGTGCCGCCACTGTTGTAATCGATGGTGAACTGGTCGCCGGCGGCGGCCGCGCCGCTGAGGCGCACGCGGTAGCCGTAGTCGAGCCCGCCGGGAGAAGGGAAGAGATCGGCGCCGGCCGCCGGATCGTACCCGCTGACGCTCTCCAGCAGGGTCGGGCTCGCCGGGTTGCTGTTGTCGTAGATCTCATAGCTGGTGGCGCTGGTGAAGCGCACCAGCACCGGCGGAGTCAAGGCGCCGGGGCTGGCTTGAAAGGCAGGGTTGGTGATGTCGCTCACTTCTCCCGGCGTGATGGCGGCGCTGCCGGTGTTGGCAGCGGAGGCGGAAGCGATCACCGGCGCCGCGGCGGCGAGCAGCGAGGGATCGGAGATCTTCAGATCGAGATCGGCAGCGCCGGCCCGCGCCGGCTGCAGCAGAAAAGCGTCGCCAGCCGCGGCGGCCGGATCCACCACGATGCGCATGCCGTCCGCCACGAAGGGATCGGCCGCGGTGCCGCTGCCGCTCATGGCCACGCTCTGGCCGGTATCGGTTCGCGTGAGATTCCACGTCGAGCCGTCGTACTGCAGCTTGTATTCGGCCCCGGTCAAGCGGCCGATGTCGTCCCACGCCAAGCTCACCGAGCTGGAGACGCCCGGATAGGCGTCCCATTGGGGCGGGGCAAGGGAGAAAAGATCCTGACCGAGAGCCCCGTTGAGGTCCATGCCCTTGCGTTGCTGCTCGTTGACGAACTGCCCCACCCCGAGCGCGATGCGACCGAGGTCGTCGATCGTGGGGTCGAGGACCCGCTTCCGAAAACCGAGGGCGCCGCCGAGCACGCCCCCGGAGAGCTGCTGGCTTACCGGCACGATACCGTTTCCGCCCGCCTCCAACCCCACCTTCAAGGGACGCTGCACCCCTTCTCCGCGGTAGGCGACCAGCCGCTTGGACGAATTGCCCACCACCAGCGCCTGGCCGGTGCCCACCATGACGTTGACGGCGCCATTGTCCTGCTCGATGGTGGTCACCGAGACCTGTTCCGACAGCTGGCGAATGAGACTGTTGCGCTGGTCGAGCAGGTCGTTGGGAGGTTGCTGTCCGGCCATGCCCTGAGCCAACACGATTTTCTCATTGAGATCGGCGATGGCGGCGGTCAACTGGTTGACCTCGTCCACGCTTCCCTGGATGACATTGTCGACTTGTCCGCCGACGCTCTCCAGCCAATTGTTCAGACTGTGAAAACGGTCGGCAAGACCGCGCGCCTCGCTGAGCACCGCCTGCCGGGTGACCGTGGAGGCGGGATCGTTGGCCAGATCCTGCATGGCGCCGAAGAACCGCTGCAACGCCGTGCTCATGCCGGCGTCTGCGTCGGCCAGAACGTCGTCCACCTGGGCCGAGAAGCTGTGGAACGTCTCCAACTCTTTGTTGGACGCGGTATGGCCCCGCACCTGGCTCTCCACGAAGCCGTCATAGAGCCGCCGCACGCTGCGGGTTTCCACGCCGGTGCCCACATAGCCGAAACCGGCGAATTGAGGAGTTCGGGAGACGAGCTCCACCTGCTGGCGGCTGTAGCCCTCGGTGTTGACGTTGGCGATGTTGTGGGAGGTGGTGTCGAGCGCGCGCTGGAACGCCGCCAGCGCCGAGCTGCCGATGCCGAAAAGGCTGCTCATGCCCATGGCGGTCTCCCCTCTTGCGGGCGGCCTCTGTCTGTGCCTTTCATCGATCTCTCCTCAGCCTTGCGCGGACCCCCGGAGCCGACACCTCCCTGTGCTCGGTGTTCCAGGGATATCCTTCTCTTCGGCCACTGCTCGAAACACTTGAGCATTTTTTTCAGCCCGCCTTCAGCTTCGCCACCGCCTGAGCGAACTTCTCGCTGGAGAGGATGCGGCCCACTTTGGCGGCGTAGGCCGGATCGGTGGCGTAACCGGCCTTCTGAAGCTCCTCCACGAACCGCGCCGCATCCTCCGTTTTTTCCAGTGCGTTCCGGTACCTGGGATTCTCCTGGAGGAACGCGGCGTAGTCTTCGATGCTCTCCTCCGGCGAAGCGTAGCTGCGGAAAGCAGCCTGCTCCTTCACCGCCACGCCGTCGCGGTACTCCACGGTCGGCAGGGTGACGCGATCCCCTTTCCACCGGTGGTCGGCCTTGATGCCGAAGAGATTGAAGCTCTCCTCTGCGCCGCTGCGCGGCGTGCGCCGCCCCCAGCCCGACTCCAGGGCCGCCTGCGCCAAGATCGCCTCCGGTTGCACGCCCAATAGGTTGGCAGCCCGCTTCGCAGCGGGCCAGAGCCGCTCCACGAAGGCGATGGGATCCGCCGGCGGCCAAGAGGGTTCGGAAGAGGGCTCGGAACGCGACGGAGCCGCCTTTCCGTGAACAGCGGCAAAATGGCGCCGCGGCGGCAGCGCCATGCCGTCCTTCGCTCCCGAAAGAGCCGGTGGCCGCTGCAGCCCCCGCTCCAGATAGGCAGCCAGGCCGATGGTCTGGTGACCGGCAAGCTCCAACGCCACCTGCTGGTCGAACATCTGTTGATAGAACTTCACCTGGTCGCTTTCGACGCCGTCGGCGATGACGCCGGCCTGCCGCATGGATTTGAGCATCATCTGCAGGAACAGCGCCTCGAACTGGCGCGCCACCTCTTTCGTCGCCTCGGGCGATCGGTCCCGCGCCGCGGCCTTGAGCTTGGCGAGGCCGCCAAAATCGGTGTAGATTCGGGCCGTGGCGATGGAGCCGTTCATCAGATCACGATCAGTTCCGCCCGCAGGGCGCCTGCCTCCTTCAAGGCCTCGAGAATGGCCACCAGGTCACCGGGCGCGGCGCCCACCTGGTTCACCGCCCTGACGATGTCCTGCAACTCGATGCCGGGTTGAATCATGAACATGTGGTTGCCCTCCTGGCTTACGTTGACGCTGGAGCGGGGCGTGACCGTGGTTTGGCCCGAAGGCGAGAAGGGTGCGGGCTGGCTCACCGAATTGCGCTCGGTGATGGTCACCACCAGACTTCCATGGGCGACCGCCGCCGGAAGGATGCGCACGTTCTTGCCGATCACCACGGTGCCGGTGCGCGAGTTGACCACCACCTTGGCCGGCGCCTCGCCCGGCTCCACCTCGATGTTCTCCACCACCGATACGAAGGCCACCTTCTGAGAGAGGTCGGCGGGCGCCCGCACCTGCACCGAGGCGCCATCGAGCGCCACGGCGGTTCCTTCGCCCAGGGTGCGGTTGATCGCCTTCACCATGCGGGCCACGGTGGTGAAGTCGGGCGTGTGGAGGTTCAACACCAGTTGCCGTTCGAACCCGAACGGCGAGGGGACGGCCCGCTCCACGGTGGCGCCGTTGGGAATGCGGCCGGCGCTGGGGATGTTGACGGTGATCTTGGAGCCGTCGTTGCCCTGGGCGCCGAAACCGCTGACGATGAGATTGCCTTGGGCGATGGCGTACACCTGTCCGTCCGCTCCTTTGAGCGGGGTCATGAGCAGAGTACCGCCCCGCAGGCTCTTAGCGTTGCCGATGGAGGAGACGGTGACGTCGATGGTCTGCCCCGGCTTGACGAAGGGCGGCAGGGTGGCATGCACCATCACCGCCGCCACGTTCTTGGGCTTGGGGTTCACGCCGGGCGGAATGGCCACGCCCAGACGGGCGAGCATGCTTTTGAGGCTCTGCGCGGTGAACTGGGTCTGGCTGGTCTGATCGCCGGTGCCGTCGAGGCCCACCACCAAGCCGTAGCCCACCAGCTGGTTTTCACGAACGCCGGCCACCGAGGCCAGATCCTTGATGCGGTCGGCCTGGCCCAACGCCGGCAGCAGCAAGAGGGTGAAAAGAAAGCTGCGAATCGCTTGCATCGCCATCTCCCGTTCAGAAAGGCATCAAGGGGCTGAGGAAGAAATCGGTGAGCCATCCTGGCCGCTGGGCGCGCGCCATGGTTCCCTTGCCGCTGTAGTAGATCTGCGCGTCCGCCACCTTGGTGGAAGAGACGGTGTTGTCCGGCCCGATGTCCAGCGGTCGCACGATGCCGCGGATGCGGATGAACTCCTCGCCCTGGTTGATGGTGATCCACTTCTCGCCCTGCACCACCAGGTTGCCGTTGGGCAGCACCTGGGCCACGGTGACGGTGACCCGCCCTTCCAGCTTGTTGCTCTGCTTGGAGTCGCCCGTGGTCTCGAACTTGTGCCCGCTGTTGAGGCCCGCCTTGGTGGTGGGGATGGCGGTGTCGTTGAGCGTGCCATTGACGCCGATGGAGCTGTCGCTGGACTTGTCGATGGCGGTGTCCGCCTTCTTCTCCGCGTTGGTCCGTTCCTCCAGGACGATGGTCAGAATGTCGCCCACCCGACGCGCCTTGATGTCCTCGAACAGAGCGAGCGCCGTGCCCGGATCGTAGATGGCGCCCCGATTGGCCGACGAGGCGGCGACGGGCGGCGGCGGCGTGGGGCGGAAGGCCGGTTCCTCGCCACGCGGCGTGGCGCACCCCGCCAGCGCCGAGGCGGCGAGCAGGAGGATGGCGGTTCTATGGAGCGGGCGGGCGGCCATGGTCGGGATTCTCCATCAGAGGTTGTTGTTGACGTATTGGAGCATCTGGTCGGCGGTGGAGATGGCCTTGGAGTTCATCTCGTAGGCGCGCTGGGTCTCGATCATGTTCACCAGCTCTTCCACCGTGTTGACGTTCGAACTCTCCAGGGACCCTTGGATGAGGGTTCCCAGCCCATTGAGACCGGGCGTACCCACTTGCGGGGAGCCGCTGGAAGCCGATTCATGAAAAAGGTTGTCGCCAATGGCCTGAAGCCCGGTGGGATTGACGAAGTCGGCCAGCTGGATGGTGCCCAGCTGTGTGGGAACCGAGGTTCCCGGCACTACTACGGAAACCGTGCCATCGGAGCCGATGGTGATGCTCTGTGCATTGTCGGGAATGGTGATGCCCGGTTCGATGGGATACCCCATGGAGGTGACCAGCTGCCCCTGGGCATCCATCTGGATGGTCCCGTCCCGGGTGTAGGCGATGGTCCCGTCGGGCATGAGGACCTGGAGGAAGCCGCGGCCCTGTATGGCCACGTCCAGCGCATTTCCGGTCTGCTCGATATTGCCCTGGGTGAACAACTTTTCGGTGGCCACGGTGCGCACGCCGGTCCCAATGTTCAGCCCCGAGGGAAGCTGAGTGTCCTGTGATGACTGGGCGCCCACCTGCGCCAGGTTTCGATAGAGCAGGTCGGCGAACACCGCCCGCGAACGTTTGAAACCCGTAGTGCTCGCATTGGCGAGGTTGTTGGATATGGTCGCCATGCGGGTCTGCTGGGCTTCCAGGCCCGTCTTCGCAATCCAGAGTGCCGGATTCATGGTCTTTCTCCTCTAGTCGAATTACTGCCGAAAGAATCAACCCATCCGCAACAGGCGGGCCGCGGCCTGGTCGTCCTCTTCGGCCGTCTTCATCATCTTGATCTGACTCTCGTACTGGCGCGCCAATTCGATGAGCCGGATCATGGACTGCACCGCGTTCACGTTGCTCGATTCCAGCGCGCCAGAGACGAGGGTGACCGAGGCATCCGCCTGCGCTTTGCCGCCGCCCTTCTGCCGGATCAACCCATCCTCTCCTTTCACCACTTGGTCGTGCGGCAGTTTCACCAACTTGATGCGATCGACGATGGCCAGCGCCTTTTCTCCCTGTCCCAAGGGACGGATGGAGATGGTGCCGTCGGCGCCGATGTCGAGCTTGGCGTTGGGCGGAATGGCGATGGGGCCGCCATTGCCGATCACCGGATGGCCCGCGCCGGTAGTGAGGATCCCGAAGCTGTCCACGTGAAGGTCTCCGGCTCGCGTGTAGGCTTCGCTGCCGTCGGGCGCCTGCACGGCGATCCAGCCCTCTCCCTTCACCGCCACGTCCAGATCGCGGCCCGTCCGCTGCAGGCTGCCCGGCGTCAGATCCACACCGTTGCCGTCGGCCATGCCATACACGCGGCTAGCGTGCCCCGGTCCCTGCAACGGCAGGCTGACGGCGGCGGCCAGATCGGCGCGGAAACCGGTGGTGCTGGCGTTGGCCAGGTTGTTGGTGTTGAGGGCCTGCGAGAGCATGGTCTGGCGGGCCCCCGTCATGGCGATGTAGAGCATGCGGTCCATGTGGGTTCACCTAGCGGAATCAGCGCAGTTGGATGATGGTCTGGGTCACCGTATCCTCGGTCTGGATCGATTGAGCGTTGGCCTGGAAGTTGCGTTGAGCCACGATCATCTTCACCAGTTGCTCGGTGAGGTCCACGTTCGACTCTTCCAGAGCGCCCGACTGGATGGTTCCGAGGCCCGAGGTTCCAGGCGCGCTCACCACCGGAGGCCCCGAGGCCGAAGTGTCCGCCCAGGCGGTGTCGCCCAGAGGTTGGAGCCCCTGCTCATTGGCGAAATTGGCCAGTACGATCTGGCCGATGCTGCGGGATTGCCCGTTGGTGTAGCGGGCGAAAATGATTCCTTTCTGATCGATGTCCACGCCCAACACCTGGCCGGTGGAGAAACCATCCTGATAACTGGAATTGACCGCGAAATCACTACCATATTGGGTGCTCTTGGAGATATCGACGGTGATCGCCTGGTTGGCGGTAGCTCCACCATTGGGTGTCCAGCTGATCGGAATGTTGGCCGGGCTGTTGTAGGAACCGTCATCGTTGAACACCACTTGAGTGTAGTTGTTGCCGGTGTTGGTGTCCGTTTGCAGTTGCCCATCGATCATGATTCTCATGTTCCAGGTGTTCGGATTGGTGTTCGGATCCAACTTGCTGAAATAGAGGGTCATGTCGTGAGCGTTGCCTTGGCTGTCATAGACGGACAAGGTGGTGCTGGAGTTGTAGCCGGCGGGATCGGGAACGCCGCTGATGAGACTCCAATTGGCATCTGTGGCGGGTGCACGGGCATCCAGGTTCATGGTCGATTTCACAGTGGATGTGGGATTCGGTTGCGCGTAGGAAGTATCGATGCGCACGGGACCGATGCCGCCGGTGATGGCGCCGTTGGCGTCCGCACCTCTGGCCATGAGAAACAGGCCGTCCGAATTGACGATGTAACCGTCTTTGTCCAGTTGGAAGGTTCCGGCTCGCGTGTAGGTGTATGCCTGTGTCTTGTCCGAGAGTTGGAAGAACCCCTGGCCGTTGATCGCAATGTCCAGGGGATTGCCGGTGAAGGAGATGTTTCCCTGACCGAAGTGCTGGGCAGCTCCCTTCAACCGTACCCCTTGGCCGATGGCCGTTCCCGGCGCCCCCATCATGCTGGCGGCGTAGACATCCCCGAATTCCGCCCGGGATCCTTTGAATCCGGTGGTATTGGAGTTGGCAATGTTGTTGCCGATGATATTGAGATCCCCGGAAGCCGCGCGGATCCCACTCAGTGCCGTATTGAAAGACATCTTTTTGCCTCCTGTCGTCTGTATTCAACCTTTGAACGGGCAGCGCCCGTCGTTTCCACGCCTGTACTTCTAGACGCTCACAAAATCTCCTGCACTCCGCTCAGAGGAATGGTGGCTCCGCTGGATAGATTCAGCTCGAGCTCGCCCCCTGGCGGTGGAATGGCCACGCTCTCCACTTTTTGGGGAAGGGCCACCACCGCCTGATGCACCCCATCCTGATCGGCCGCTTCCGCGACGATCCGGTATCTTCCAGGCCGCGCCGCCGCTCCGTCGTCGGCGAAGCCATCCCACTGGAAAGGAACCCGACCCGCCTGGTGAGATCCCATGGGCAGCGTGCGAACCAGCGCTCCGTTGTCGCCGTAGATCTTCAACGTCAGGTCGCTGGTGCTCGCATCGAGCTGAACCACCCCGGCAACGGAACCACCCGTGGCCAAATCGGCGGTACCGCCTTCCGCCAAAACTTCATGCCCCACCAGGCCGGCGGCTCTTACAGACTGATCGGCCACCATGCCTTGCGCCACCGACTCCACGGTTTTTTGCAGTTCCAGAATTCCATTGACGGTGGAAAATTGCGCCAACTGGCTCATGAACTGGTTGGGATCGAGCGGCTTGGTGGGGTCCTGATTCTTCATCTGCGCCACCATCAGCTTGATGAAACTGGATTGTCCCAGCTCCTGTTTCTTGCCCCCTTTGGACGGTGCTTCCCTTTTCGGCTGCAGGAAATCCAAAGGATCGTTCCGGGTCATCTCGTTGATCATGATCTCGCTCTCGTTGCACTCATCGTCCCAGGATCAGGGTTTTGAGCAGCAGTTCCTTGGAGGTGTTGAGCACCTCCACGTTGTTCTGATAGGAGCGGCTGGCGGAGATCATGTTGGCCATCTCCTCCACCGGGTTGACGTTGGACCTGTAGACATACCCCTTGGCGTCGGCCAGAGGGTTTCCAGGCTGATATTCGCGCACCGGCTCCGCTTGGCTCTCGACGATGGCCGTCACTTTCACCCCCACCGTGGCGGGCCCGCCTTCGACTGAAGAGAGCACCGAGGAGAAGACCGGCTCGCGCGCTCGGTAGGCCCCTTCCGGCGTGCCGCTCACGCTGTTGGCGTTGGCCAGGTTGCTGGAGACGGTGTTGAGCCGCACCGACTGGGCGCTCAGCGCCGATCCGGCGATCTTGAAGACGTTGTAGAGTCCCATTTCGTCACTCCCCCTTGATGGCGAGGATCAGCCCACGGAACTTTCGGTCGAGAAAGGTGAGGCTGGCGTTGTAACGCAGCGCGTTCTCGGCGAAGGCCGCCCTCTCCAGGTCGGGATCCACGGTGTTTCCGTCGAGGGAGGGCTGGTTGGGAACGCGATAGAGAAGCTCGGCGCCGTCGATGCCGGAGTCGTTCTCCAGCGAGAGATGGCCCGGCTGGGTGCGGGTCAGGCCGATTTCCCGCCCCGCTCCCTGGAGAGCGGCCCGGAAATCGATGTCGCGCGCCTTGTAGCCGGGCGTATCGGCATTGGCGATGTTGGAGGCGAGCAGTTCATTGCGACGGGATCGCACCAGCAATGCCCTGGCATGAATGCCCAAAGCGGAATCGAAATTGATCGGCATCTCCTGCTCCAACTTGAGTGCATTGGTGCAAAAAATTGAGCAAGGAACATGCCATAAAATAAAATCTTATGTTTTTCAATGCGTTATGATTTTACCTCAAAATATTTCCTCCTCTCGCGGCAAGAGTTTGCCGCCTTGCCGGCGGTTTGGGGATGCTCCTTTCACTCTATATATGGAGGAAGGCGGCCGGCTTGCTTTGCCCAAGCACGATTTTCTGACGCCTCTTTCTGAGAAAAGACGTCAAAATACCGCTCGCCCGGCCATCTCGATTCCGTCGCAGCCGGAAGACGATATTCCGACGAATGGACACCACTATTTCAAGTTACTGTTTTTCCGTTCCTTTTTATTTTCGAAGAGAAGAAGCGGGACCCCTTTCTCGGTTGTTCCGAACTTTTGGGCACACAAGTTGCTTTGCATAGAGCATCCACGACTCGACGAGGAGCAACCATGGTCAAAGGACTCGGCCATCTCGGCCTGGCCCTTCTTCTGGCGACAACTCCAGTCCAGGGGACGGAGTTGCAGAGCCGCGACTCCATCCGAGATACCGCGAAGCGGTTCGCCCGCCAGCAGCTCGACGAAGAGGCGCTGCGGCAGGTGGTGAAGATCAAGCCGGGACGGCTGGACCCGCGGCTGCGCCTCGCCCGCTGCGACCAGCCCTTGCAGGCTTTTTTCCCTTCGGGCGCCCGGCGAATGGGCAACACCACCGTAGGAGTGCGGTGCAACGGCAGCACCCCCTGGACACTCTATGTGCCCGTGACCATCGAAGTCTACGCCCGGGTGGTGGTGGCCGCCGCGCCCCTCGCCAAAGGAGAGATCCTCGACGGCTCCAAGGTGCGGCTGGCCGAATACAACCTGGCCAAGTTGCCCCAAGGCTATTTCCACCAGCTCTCCAAAGTGATGGGAATGCGGCTTAGAAGAAACCTGCGCATGGGGCAACCCCTGGTGCCCGCCATGGTGCAGGCGCCGCGCCTGGTCGAGCGGGGCCAGCGGGTGATCCTGGTGGCCGGCGGCAACGGCCTGGACGTGCGCATGCCGGGAGAGGCACTATCCCATGGCGCGCGGGGAGACCGTATCCGCGTCCGCAACCTCTCCTCCCGCCGCATCGTAGAAGGGGTGGTCACGGACGACGGCTTGGTTCGGGTTAGTCCCTGAGAGGGATGCCGAAAACGTGATTACCGTCACAAAATGATTTAAGTTTCGCGGGGATCGGCCGCCATTGGGGTTGGCGGATCCAAAACACAATCCGCAGGAGAAAGAAAATGCCCATTGATATCAATGGCTTGAATGCAAGCCAAACGCAGATCGCCGGCGATGGGAACAGCCTTCGGCCCAGCGAGCGGGAACCGTTGGAGCGAAGCGACGGCAAAGAGCGCTCCTCGGTGCAGGACACCGTGAGCTTTTCGGAAACCGCCGTACGGGTGGGACGATTGGGGGTGGCCATGAACGATACGCCGGTCGTGGACGTGGAGCGTGTTGAAAAAGCCAAGCAAGCGATTCTGGACGGTACCTACCAAGTGAATCCCACGCGGATCGCGGAAAAATTGGCAGCATTCGACCGGCTCCTCGCCGGCGGCAAATGAGCGCCATGGCGGTCTCACCCTCGATTGGCAACCAACTCTCCTGGCTCATCGAGCAGGAGCTGGAACAGATGGATGCCCTCGCCGCCCTGTTACGCGAGGAATCCCAGCTTTTACTAGCGAGAAAGCCCGAACGGCTCGAGCAATTGCTGGAAGCAAAGTCGCTGCGAGTGTCCGAGCTGGCCACCCTGGACAAGCGCCGTGAGGAGCTCTTTCGCAACCTTGGCATTCCCAATGAAAGCAGAAAAGTGGAAAAGACGCTCGATGCCCTCTTCCCCGGCAGAGGGCTCGGCGACTGCTGGCGGCGGCTCACCACTCTGGCCGAGGGCTGCCAGCAGTTGAACCGGATTAACAGCGCCACCATCGAGATCGGGCAGGTCCATCTGAGCCAAGCCCTGCAGATCCTCCGCGGCGACTCCTCCGATACCCGCCTTTACAGCGCCGACGGCGCATCGAAACCTCGTCCCGCCTCTCGCCTCATCGGCCAAGCCTGACCGGATTCCGTCACTCCCCTTCATGGGTTAGACGCCATATTCTTGACGTTTTCTCGATATTTTTTCTGCGTTCTCTCCGCTGTATCCCCCCTGAAATTCAACCGTCATCCCAATCTCGTTCGGACAGGAACGCATTTGGGAAGACAGTAAAAAACATATTTTTTAATAAAAAACAACATGTTAAACAACATAGTTAAATTATTTTTTACATTTGACCCGCACCCTTTTCCATCCAGAACACCGACCATTAGGCGATAGTTTGCCATCTGGGAACCAATTGGCACGTTTTTCGCTTCCTATATTGCCGTGAACATTCCACTCTAGGAACTCGACTCATGGAAAACAGACTGGAATTGATGGACAAGGGCACCGAACGACGGTTTTCCGAGGCACCGCTTTCTTCCGAAGATCCTTGCGGCGACCCGATCGGTTACCAACTCATCTTGGAACTCCAGAGCACGCTGAACATCGAAAAGCTGCTGGAGATCTTTTTCCATCATCTCAAAAGAGAGATTCCCTGCCAGTCCCAGCATTACATCAGCGAGTCTCTGGACCTGGACTTGCGCGAAGGTGCCAGAGCGCGCCATCGCGCTGAATACCAGCTGCTCATCGGCGGAGAACACTTGGGAACCATCCGTTTCCACCGCCGCCACCCTTTCACCGAAAAGGAGCTGGCGCGGATCGAAGCCCTGCTGGGGGTGTTGGTCCTCCCTCTGCGCAACGCCGTACATTACCGACAGGCTTTGAGAGCCGCTTCGCACGACCCGCTCACCGGGCTGAAAAACCGCCGAGCCTTCGAAGACGACTTGGAAAGGGAGATCAGCCGGGCACGGCGGGAGCAGCAACGCCTGGGCCTGATGGTGATCGACGTGGATCGCTTCAAACAGATCAACGACCAGATCGGTCACCTGGCCGGTGACCAAGTCCTGGCTGAAGTGGCGCGAGCACTGAAAAGCAGTGTGCGCCGCTCCGACATGGTATTCCGCTACGCAGGCGACGAATTCGTACTGCTGCTGCCCAACATCGATGACACGGGCGTGCGCATCTTGGAGGAACGCCTTCATGCAGCCATCGCCGCCCTCCGGTGCGTCTATGGCGATCAAACCATTCCCGTCTCGATAACTATTGGCACCGCCATTCTCGACCAAGGAGAAGATGGCAAGGCACTCTTTGAAAAGGCAGACTTGGCCATGCTGTACAACAAAGAGTCTCATCATCGTCACCAGGCAGCGGCGGTTTCCCGTACTGCCTGATTGAAAAATCCGCATCCGGCTCATTTGCCAATGCCTCATTCGTCTGAGACGCCCTCAAGTTTTTCCAGAGATGGCCGAAAAGGGGTACAGGCCACTGTTTTTTGGGACGACATTCAATGCAAAGCCAGGCTTCCTCAGCATCAGCCTCTGCCGCACTTGGCGGCGAGGACGCCGGGAATCTGGCCGATTTCCGGGACATTCTGCTGCGCCTGACCTTCGCCGCCCACGGCTGGGACGATCGCCTGGACGGGGTGTTGGAACGTCTTCAGGACGAGTTGCGCAACCGTGACTCCCTCCCCGACCTCAAACACCATGCCGAGGTACTTTATCGGGCGCTGATGCGTGCGGAGGAGCGCCGCCCCGCCCGTAAACCCGGCCAGATCCTCGCCAAGGCGTTGGGAAAACTCGAATTGCCCGCTCCTATACAGGCGGAGTGGCGAGAAATGATGGACCAGGGATACGCCGCCCGTGACGAAATAGAAGCGCTGGAGGTGCTGGAACGATGCGCCACCCTCCTCCAAGAGGCGCTCAACAGCGCTCCTGCGAAAAAGCCCTCCAAAAAACCGGGCTTGATCGGCTCCCTCTTCGGGAGCGGCAGCCGGCAAGAGGAGGATTCCGGCCAGTTTCTCAAGGCGGTTCAACATCGACTGCTGGAGCTGATGGGCAGTCTTTGCCCTCCGCCGCAACTGGAGGACAAGCTGGAAGAGCTCAAAGAACGGGTGGCCAAGGCGCTGGCAGCGGAACAGATCCCCTCTGTTCTCGAGCAGATCAACCTGCTCATTCAAGAGATCCGTGGAAAGGTCGAGCGGGAACGACTGGAGCTTGAAAAGTTTCTCGGCCAGTTGACGGAGCGCCTTACCCACATCGAAAGCGCGCTCGAGGCCAGCGACTCCAGCACCAACGAAGCATTCGAAAATCGAAAGCGCCTCGATGAGGAAATCGAGGAGCAGACCCGTGACATGGAGACGCAGGCGCGCGAAGCCACCGATCTGGCCTCGCTGAAGACGGTGGTGCAGCAGCGGGTCGACACCATCCGGAAGCACATGGAGGAACACCAGCAGGTGGAGCAGCGCTTGCTGGAGAAGAAAGAGCAGGAGATGGCTGAACTCATGGAAAGGCTGCAAGCCATGGAGGAAGAGACCGAAACGCTGCGCAGCCAGGTGCAGGAAGAGCGACGCCAGGCATTTACCGATGCGCTCACAGGCCTCCCCAATCGCTTTGCCTACCAGGAACGTCTGGAACAGGAATACGAGCGTTGGAAGCGTTATGGATCGCCGCTCTCTATTCTCATCCTCGATGTGGATCACTTCAAACGCATCAATGACACTTACGGCCACCAGGCCGGCGACAAAGCGTTGCGCATCATCGCCCGCGAACTCTCGCTGGCAATCCGAAAGACCGACTTCATCGGACGCTATGGAGGCGAGGAGATCGTCGTTCTCCTGCCTGAAACCGACGCCAAGGCGGCGCTGCAGGCCGCAGAAAAATTACGTAAACGCGTCGAAGAATGCGGCTTCCATTTCCGCGAGAAGCGGGTCACCATCACCGTTTCCTGCGGCGTGAGCGAATACCGCGAGGGAGACACTCCGGAAAGCGCCTTCGAACGGGCCGACCAAGCACTTTACGAGGCCAAGAAGAACGGCAGAAACCGCTGCGAAGTCAAATAAAAAATTCGCTCCCTTTGCGCCACCATGCCGATTACCTCTTCTCCGTTCCGCACGGAAACGCAAAGGCTGGGTTAAAGAAACCCCCTTCCATGTCGATAAAGAAGTGGAAGCGAAAGCGGACAGCGATTCGTTTTCGACGCTAACCACAAACCCCGTTTCGACCGGAGGTTCACGATATGGATCTGGCCACGCTCATCGGCTTTCTCGGCGCCATGGGAGCGATCATCGTCTCCATCATGCTGGGCGGCGATTTTGGAATGTTCATCAACATCCCCGGCCTGATGATCGTCGCCGGCGGCACGGCGATGGTCACTCTGATGAAATTCCCCCTCTCCTACACCCTGGGTGCTTTCGGCGTGGCCATGAAGGCGTTCATCCATAAGGCGCAGAAACCCGAAGAGATCATCGAGCAGAGCGTGGAGCTGGCCAACATCGCAAGGAAGGAGGGGCTCCTGGGGTTGGAACAGGTGGAAGTTCAGAACCCTTTTCTGAAGAAGGGAATCGAACTGCTGGTGGACGGTCACGACGCCGAGTTCGTCCGCAAGATGCTCTCCAAGGACATCAACCTCACCATCGAACGCAACGAGGACGGAGTGGCCATCTTCAAGTCCATCGGCGACATCGCACCGGCCATGGGCATGATCGGCACCCTCATCGGCCTGGTGCAGATGATGTCCAACATGGACGATCCCAAGGCGCTGGGCCCAGCCATGGCGGTGGCCTTGCTGACCACCTTCTATGGCGCCGTGATCGCCAACGCCATCGCCCTGCCCATCGCCGACAAACTGGCCATTCGCAGCAAGGAGGAACGCATCAACAAATCGATGATCCTCGAGGGAGTCTCCGCCATCCAGGAAGGGATGAACCCACGGGTCATCGAGGGCATGCTGCGCACCTATTTACCGAATGCAGACAAGCCGGACAAGGCGGAGAAGGCGGCCTGATCCTTCGCAGCTGAACCACCGACCATGAGCGACGACTGCCAGCAACAGAAGTGTCCCGAAGGCATCCCCATGTGGGTGATGACCTTCGCCGACCTCATGTCCCTGCTGCTGGCCTTCTTCGTGTTGCTCTTCTCCTTCTCCGAAATGGACGCCCAAAAATACAAGCAGGTGGCCGGCTCCATGAAGGAGGCCTTTGGCGTGCAGCGCGATGTCAAGGTCAAGGACCCCCCCAAAGGGGTCAACGTCATCGCCCGCGAATTCTCTCCCGGCCGCGCCGAACCCACGCCTCTGAATCAGGTGAAACAGTCCACCATGGACGATTTTCACCAGTTTCCGATCCTGGGCGACCGCGTCACCAAACCCACGGACGAGGAGAAGAGAGAGATCGAAAAGGAGAGCGAAAAGATCAAACTCGCGTTGGCCAAAGAGATCAAGGAGGGCCTGATCGAAGTGGAGACTCGCGGCAGAAAGATCATCATCCGTATCCGTGAGAAGGGCTCTTTTCCCTCAGGAAGCGCGGAGATGATCAAGCCTTTCCGAAAAGTGATCGAAAAGATGGTAGCGGCGCTTCGCCAGACCCGGGGCACCATCGTGGTGGCCGGCCACACCGACGACGTGCCCATTCACAACCACCGTTTCCGCTCCAATTGGGAGCTCTCCTCTTCGCGCGCCGTCACCGTCCTTCACGAATTGCGCAAGGCGGGCGGCATCGACGAGCATCGCTTTCAGATCGCCGCCTACGGCGACACACGTCCCATTGCGTCCAACGACACGCCCCAGGGGCGTGCCCAGAACCGGCGGGTGGAGGTGACGCTGGTCTACGGCAAAGACAAGGAAAAACCGGTGAAGGAACCAAAGAACGTGGATGACGGCGTCAAAAAAGCCGAGGCGAGCCAGCCAGAATCCGCCGCCACGAGCAACATCACTCCCCGCGTCAAAGAGGTGAAATGATGAACACCAAGATCTCCACCGCCGATGGCAACTGCGAGGAGATGCGCGAACGCCGCGGCTATTTCCGCATCTGCGACGACATCGCCCTCACCTATCAGGTGGTCGACGAAGAAACCTATCTCGAAGAGCGGAACAAAGAGTCCAATGCCCGGACCAACAGCTTCAATATCAAGGCGAAATTCACCGCCATGGAAAGATCGCTGCGGCCGGTGATGGCCCGCCTGAAGGAGCGCTCGGAGGATCTGGCATTCTATCTCGAAGCGGTGAACGACAAGCTCGACATGCTTGCCGAGGTTCTATTTCGCAGCGATGGAGAAGCAGGAAATCTGCCGACGCAGAAGGTCAACCTCAGTGCCGGCGGCATCTCTTTTGAGGTTCAAGAACCGCTGGAGCGGGGTAAGCTCCTGAAGCTTCGGCTTCTGCTCCCACCCACGAGCGTCGGCATAGAGACCTTCGCGCGCGTGGTTTACTGTCGGGAAGAGAGAACCCCCGAAAGCGAGCCTTTTCCGTATCGCGTAGGTGTGGAATTCATGCACATGCGCGACGAGGATTCTGATCTCATCAGCCGCCACGTGCTGTGCAAGGAGGCGGTGCTCAGGCGGAAAAGCGCATTGGACGAATGAGGGCACCAAACCTCGTTGGTCAGCGATTGAGCCCGTATTTGCGCATTTTCTCGGCAAGAGTGGTGCGCCGCAGGCCGAGCAGCTTTGCAGCATGGGCCACCACTCCCCCCGACTCCTGTAGAGCTTCGCGGATGAGCGCCACTTCCATTTCCGAGATGTAGGCTTTCAGATCCAGCCCTCCCGGAGGAATCTGCGGCAGGACTCCGCCGCTCATTGCCGCCACATGGGAGTCGGGCTCGGCATGCAGCTCTTCCTGAACGGAGGTCTCGGACTCCGTCTCCTGCCCCGCCCGGTACTTGAGGGGCAGGTCGCGAACCTGGACGAGGCCGTGCGGATACTGGATCGCCAACCGCTCCATGAGGTTGGCCAGCTCGCGAACGTTGCCGGGCCAGGAGTAGGCCGACAAGACCCGTATCGCGTCCGGCGAGAGATGGACCGAACACTGTTTTTCATGCTCCAGCCGCTCGTTGAGCTGGGCAACGAGGAGCGGCAGGTCTTCGATGCGCTCCCGAAGAGGGGGCAATTGGATGGGAAAGACCTCCAGGCGGTAGTAGAGATCTTCACGAAACTTGCCTTCCCGCACCATGGATTCCAGGTCCCGGTTGGTGGCCGCCACGATGCGCACGTCCGCCTGGATGGTCCGGTTGCCTCCCACCCGCTCGAAAGTCCGCTCCTCCAGGACCCGCAGCAGCTTGACCTGCATCTCCAACGGCATCTCGCCGATCTCGTCCAGAAAGAGGGTGCCGCCGGCGGCCATGGAAAAACGCCCTTCCCGCGCGGTGAGCGCCCCGGTGAAGGCGCCCTTTTCGTGGCCGAAGAGCTCCGATTCGAGCAGATCACGGGGGATGGCCCCGCAGTTGACCGGCACGAAAGGCTTGTCGCGTCTTTTGGAGTAGTAGTGGATGTTGCGGGCCACCACCTCTTTCCCGGTGCCCGACTCGCCCAGGATGAGTACATTGGCTTCGGTGGGTCCCACCTGCTGAATCTCGTTGCGGATCCGCTGGATGGCGGGGCTGCGTCCGATGAGGCTGCGGAAGAGGTGGGACGGCCGACTGCCCTTCGTCGGCCGCTTGCCCCGTTGCGACCGGGCCTGCTCCAAAGCCTGGGAAAGCTCCTCCTGGCTCGGCGGAAGCTGCACCAGCGGCCACTCTCTGGGAAAGTTCAGAACGACGGGAGGTTCGCCCTCCACGGCCGGCCGGAACAGCACCAAGGGCAGAATAGAAGGCGCCAACGTCTCCACGAGCGCCGCCAGTTCGCGCTGACGCGCCTCCTCGGTTTCGCCCACCACCACCGTCAACAGATCGGCAGGCGCTTTTTCGAGCGCATCTTCCAGCGCTTCCAGGCTGGCGGCTCGAGTGACGGAGTGTCCCAGGAATTCGAGAATGGCCTGGATGTTGCTGTCCCCCCCTCCTTGCGGTTCATAGACCACTACCGGTTCAGCCACTGCCAGTGCTCCTCCCAGACAAGCCGGATACCCATCCAATCCACTCGATCGCCCACTGTCCAGCACGAAGCGAAACGAAACTTCCAAGGCGCCGGGAAGCGATCGACCGGATGAGAGGTTAACACTTTTTTAATGGTCTGGCACCGAACCCCGCTCGACCGTGCCTGGCTCACCCCGTGGACAGACGGTCATCCAAAATTTGATTCTTCCATTCTCGTCTATAATTTCCGAAAAGCCGGAAAGAAATGGGCGACCGTCTTTCGAAGCCGCTGCGCTGCGACACCGGCAGCAAGGAGAACGGGGAGTGACCAGAAAGAGCGAACGCACCCGCCAGCGAATCGTGGAAGCGGCCAACCGGCTCTTCTACCACAAGGGCTATCACAACACCTCGTTCACCGACGTGGTCAATGCATCGGGCGTCCCAAGGGGGAACATCTATTATTATTTCAAGAGCAAGGAAGACATTCTTCATGCTGCGCTTAAATATCGGATCTCGCGCATCGAGCAAATGCTCCAGTCCTGGAACGAGCGTTATCCCACCCCCCTCGAACGACTGGACCGCTTTTTGGAGATCCTTCCGGACAGCGCCGATTCCCTGGCCCGGTACGGCTGTCCCATGGGCACGCTCAACGCCGAGCTGGGCAAGAACGACCCCTCGCTCCAGGCCGAAGCCCGCTCGATGTTCCTCCTCTTCGAAGACTGGCTCACGGACCAGTTCGCCGAGTTGGGCTACGCCGGACGAGCGCGTGAATTCGCCCGCCGCCTCCTGGCCCGCGGTCAGGGAATCAGCATGATCACCCACGTCTACCATGACCGCCGCTTCCTGATGCAGGAGACCGATCTTCTGCAGCGCTGGATCCACCGCTTGGCGCGCGGCGAAGATCAGGCCGAGATCTGATCCTTTCCCTCCACCGAGAGATGTCGGCAGACGGCGCGGGAACGACCCTGGCGCTTGGCTTCGTACAACGCCTGATCCGCAAGCCGCAGAAGCCGCTCCTGGCCCGACTCGCTGGCAGGGCTCACGCAGGCGGCGCCGATGCTCACCGTGACTCCGTTTCCGGCCCCTTTCATCTCCTCCACCAGCGCCTCCGCCACTTCGCAGGCGGCTTCGCCCTTGCTGCCCGCCAGGATCAGAACGAATTCGTCCCCACCGAGCCGCGCCGCCAGGTCTCCCGGCCGGCGCGCGTGTCTCGAAAGAGCCTCCGCCACTTGTTTGAGGGCTGCGTCTCCACTGGCGTGCCCGCCACTGTCGTTGATCTCCTTCATGTTGTCCAGATCCACCACCAGCAGGCAGATTCCTTCCCCCTGGCGGTGGGCCCGCCGCCACTCCCGCTCCAGGTGGAGGAAAAAGGCGCGCCGGTTGGCGATGCCGGTGAGGCTGTCGGTGGCAGCGGCCTGCTGCAGCTCTTGCTGCAACAGAAAGGAGCGGCGCTCCTGTCGCACGATGAACCAGCCAGTGTAGGTCATGATGAACAGCGAAGAGATGTAATAGAAGACGGAAGCCACCAGCTGGTCGTCGGTGATGTGGCCTCGGCCCAGCATCAGCCATAGATAGAACGCGAAGATCAGCGAGGAGGCGCTGAAAGGCCACAGATAGTGGGCGCGCCAGAAGACGTGACCGAAGATCATCACCAGCAGCAGCCCGGTGAAGTAGAGATTGTGGGCCGTCTCCGGCATGTAGAGATTCATCAGGACGATGGAGCCGCCGCCCAGCAACATGGCGATGAAGATGATGGGCCCCGCCAGCGGCCTTCCCAGCGGCGGAATGAACTGCAAGGTGAGAGTGGCGACCAGGAGCGGAAGGGTCACGCCGAACCGAATGCGCCACAGCGCCGATACCGCCCCGTCCATCACCAGATAATCGACGACGCCGAAAAGAGAGTAGATGAAGATGCCGATCACCGCCGCCACGGTGTTCTGGAACCAGTGGATTTTCTGAAAATAGCGCCAGAACGCCTCGTTCAGCGAAGCGTCTTCTCCCTTTCCGGCGGTATTCCGCAATCGCGCAAGCGTGCTGGCCATGAAAGAGCTCCAGCCTCCTCTCGTATCGCTGCCCCGTCCTCAAGGCGGCAGCCGCAAGATTCGAAGATAGCCTCCGTTCATCATGGCACGCGCCCGCCGCCATTGCGAATCGGCATCCCCACGGGGCTCCAGCATGAAGAGATCCGCCCGTTCATCTGCCGCCTCCGCGTCGATGAGCCGCAGCAACCCTTTCCACTCTTCCTTGAGGGTCGCCACCCGCTTGGGCACCAGCCCCTGCCGACGGCGTCGCGCCGCTTCCATCTGCAGCTGTCGGCGGGCCTGCTCCAATTGGGATTTCAACGGAAGGGAAAGGTCGAACACCAGTGCCATGGTCTCCAGGCCCGGCCGCCACGCTTGGCCGGCCTCGGGCAACGGCTCGGGCGGCAGGGGCCGCCAGGTCAGCCGCCCTTCCCCCACCGGATCGTCGTCCGCTGGATCAGGAGGAAACTTGTGGAAGCCCCAGCGGGCGCCCAGGGCGCACTCGATGAGCACCTTGCCGCCGTCGATGCGGCAATCCCCCTCGCCACACTCCTCTGCCGGCACCCAGGCGCGGGGATCGTTCTTCCAGGCGCAGAAATCGCGATTCGGCGGCCTACCGTAATCGGCCTCCAGAGCGCGCCAAGTCTCGATGAAGCGGCGCCATTCGCGCCGATAGTCCCGATTGCGCCGCAAGAACTCCCATGCCCACTGCTCCCTGGTCAGGGCGTCGCAGAAATCATATTCTTCCAACCTGCGCCAGTTTCTGTGAATCACACGGAGTCCCACGGCTTGCACGCATGACCATTGTCCCTCCCTTCCGCACCCTGCTGCAACGACTGGTCGCCGAACCCTCGGTGAGCAGCGTCAGCCCCGAATGGGATCAATCCAACGTGCGGGTGACCGACCTCCTCCAAGAGTGGCTGGACGCGCTCGGTTTCCGCACCGAGAAGCTGGCGGTTCCCGGCTGCCCCGGCAAGTTCAACCTGGTGGCCAGCCGAGGGGAGGGCCTAGACGGGCTGGTGCTCTCCGGCCACACCGACACCGTTCCTTTCGACGAATCGCGCTGGCACAGCGATCCCTTCACCCTGGTGGAGCGGGACGGCCGTCTGCACGGCCTGGGAACCTGCGACATGAAGGGGTTCTTCGCCTTGGTGTTGGAGACGTTGGGAGGGCTCGACCTGGCCCGATTGAAGCGGCCGCTGATCGTGCTGGCCACCGCCGACGAGGAGAGCACCATGTGCGGCGCCCGTTCTCTGCTGCAGGCGCAGCGCCGGCTGGGGCGTCACGCGGTCATCGGCGAACCCACCGGGCTGAGGCCGGTGCGCATGCACAAGGGCATCGCCATGGAGGCCATCCGGGTCACCGGCCGTTCCGGCCACTCCAGCGACCCTTCCCTGGGCGACAATGCCCTGGAAGGCATGCACCTGGTGATGGGCGAACTGCTCGCCTGGCGCCGCGAGCTGCAACGGCGGCACCACAATCCGGCGTTCCAAGTGGAGGTGCCCACCCTCAACCTCGGCCACATCCACGGAGGAGACAATCCCAACCGCATCTGCGGCTCCTGCGAACTGCACATCGACCTGCGCCCCCTTCCCGGGATGGAGATCGAACGGCTCCGAGGCGAGCTGGAGCGGCGCCTCCGGAGGGCGTTGGCCGGCACCGGTCTCGAGCTGGAGACGCGTCCCCTCTTCCAAGGCATCCCCGCCATGGAGACCCCCGCATCCGCCGCCATCGTGCAGGCCGCCGAGGCGCTCACCGGCCAGCCGGCGCGAGCGGTCGCCTACGCCACCGAGGGACCGCTGCTCAATGCCCTGGGGATGGAGACGGTGATCCTCGGTCCCGGCTCCATCGAGCAGGCACATCAGCCGGACGAATTCCTCTCCCTGAGCCAGGTGGAGCCGGGCGCGCGCCTGCTGCGGGCGCTGATCCAGCGCTTCTGCATGGAGACCAGCGACTGACCGTCGGCACTGACGAATCCCCCGGCGGTTGAGTATGATTCCCTCATGAAAGACGCTTTCGTCAATTGGTTCCGCAAGGCCTCCCCCTACATCCACGCTCACCGGGGCAGCACCATGGTGCTCGCCTTCGGCGGGGAGCTGGTGGAGGAAGCCGCCTTTTCCAGCTTCATCCACGACATCGCCCTGCTGCATGGACTCGGCATCCACCTGGTGCTGGTGCATGGCAGCCGTCCCCAGATCGAATCGCGTCTGCAGGCGCGCGGCGCCGCCATGGAGGTGGTCAACGGCATGCGCGTCACCGACGACGCCGCGCTAGAGTGCGTGAAGGAGGCGGCCGGCGCGGTGCGGGTGGAGATCGAGGCGCGGCTCTCCATGGGGCTGGCCAACTCCCCCATGTCGGGAGCCCGCATCGAGGTGGACTCGGGCAATTTCGTCACCGCCCGCCCCCTGGGCATCATCGACGGCGTGGACTACCTGCACACCGGCGAGGTGCGCCGCATCAACGCCGAAGCCATGCGCAGGCGGCTGGCCGATGGCGCCATGGTGCTGGTCCCGCCGCTGGGCTACTCGCCCACGGGCGAGGTCTTCAATCTCAACGCCGCCGATGTCGCCGCCGAAACCGCCATCGCCCTCGGCGCCGACAAGCTGCTCTTCCTCACCGACGACAAGCTGCTCGACAGCCGCAGGCGCCCGATCAGCAGCCTCCTTCCCGACGAAGTGGAACGGCTGCTGCAGCGGCGGCGGAAACTGGGCGAACAGATGCGCCGGGTGCTCCGCAACGCCGTGCACGCCGCCCGCCACGGCGTGGCGCGCACCCACATTCTTCCCCGGCGCAAGGACGGCGTGCTGCTGCGCGAGCTCTTCACCCGGGACGGCTGCGGCACTCTGATCTCGCGGGAACGGTGGGAAAGCATCCGCCAGGCCACCATCGACGACGTGGCCGGCATCCTGGAACTCATCACGCCCCTCGAGGAGGCGGGCATCCTGGTGCGCCGCTCGAGGGAACGGATCGAAACCGAGATCGATCATTTCACCGTGATCGAACGGGACGGTACGGTGATCGCCTGCGCCGCCCTCTACCCCTTCCCCGAATCCCGGACGGCGGAGCTGGCCTGCCTCGCCGTGCACCCCGACTACCGCAACCAGGGGCGCGGCGACCAAGTGCTGGAATGGATGGAGAGGAGCGCCCGCCAAGCCGGCATGGAATCGATCTTCGTGCTCACCACACGCACCGCCCACTGGTTCCGCGAACGGGGATTCCAGCCCGCCGGGCTCGAGCGCTTGCCCGGGCGGCGTCGGGATCTCTACAACTGGCAGCGCAACTCCCGGCTTTTTCTGAAGCCGCTCTCGTGAAGATGAACTCATCGCCGCTGATGCAACTGGGCGCCAACCTCTTCTCCCTGGCCCTGGCCCTGGCGCTGGGCTGGCCGGCGGAGCGCATTCTGCTGCTCTACTGGGCGGAGAACGTGGTGGTGGCTTTCTGGCAGATGCCGCGCATCCTGCTGGCGGGCAAGCCGCCGGGAGGCCTTCCGCCGCTCTCCAACCTCTTCACGTCCCTCTTCTTTCTGTTCCACTACGGGCTATTTACCCTGGTCCACGGCATGTTCGTCTTCCAACTCTTTCTGCATCAGAAGTTGACTCCGGAGACACTCGCCGCCAATCTCGGTGGCGTCGGCATGGGGCTGGCGGTGCTGGGGCTGTTGATCAGCCACGGCGTGGACTTTTTCCAGGACCTGGGGAGCGGACGGCTGGCCACCGCCGATGCGGCCAAGGTGATGGGGGAACCCTACCGCCGCATCGTGGTGCTGCACCTGGTGGTGCTCGGCAGCGGCTTCCTGCTGACGGTGCTGCCCTATCCGCAACTGGCCCTGGTGTTGCTGGCGCTCGTCAAGACCTTCATGGACCTCGGCCTGTGGCAGCGCCGTCCCCAGGCAGCGGAAGAGAAAAATGTCGCACGCATCTAAAAAGGCGGTCCTCACCGCCATCTCCTCCAACTTTCTGGTCACCGTCATCAAGTTCGTCGCGGGTCTGGCGAGCGGTTCGGCATCGATGATTAACGAGGCGGTGCACAGCCTCATGGACACGCTCAACCAGGGCTTCCTCTTCCTTGGCCTGCGCGAATCGGAAAAACCGGCAGACCAGATCTACGCCTTCGGCCACGGCCAAAAAAAATACCTGTGGAACCTCTGGTCGGCCATCGGCCTCTTCTCCATCGGCGCGGGCCTGGGCCTGGCCCACGCCTGGCACAGCTGGGAGGGGGTGGGCCGGAGCCACCTGAGCGAAACCGTCGCCCTGGCGGGTTTCCATATTCCCACCCTCTGGCTCAACCTGGCGGTGCTGGGCTCCGCCTTTCTGATGGAGGGCTACTCCTTCGTGGTGGCCACCCGCGAGCTGCTCGCCCGCATGCGCAAAGAGGGGGAGAGCGACGTGCTCGCCTACCTGGCCGAGGCCGACGACCCCACCCTGGCGGCGGTGGTGTTGGAGGATTCGGCGGCCATGCTGGGCCTCGCCCTGGCGGCGGTGGGCATTCTGCTCACCGCCCTCACCGGCCGTGCCGAGTACGACATCCTCTTCTCGGCGCTGATCGCTCTGATGCTGGGCGCCATCGCCTTCTATCTGGGCTTCGTCAACATGCGGTTCCTGGCTGACATCCGCGACCGCGAAGCCGAGGCGCTGTTCCGCGAAGTGGTGGCGGAACATCCCGAGGTGGAGCGCTACCACGATCTGCGCTCCCTCATCATCGACGAGAACCACACGGTGCTCATCGCCGAGATCGAGCTGCGCGAAGAGGCGATGGTGGTCGATCTCTACGACCGGATCCAGTTACGCTGCGACCAGATCCTGGAGAGCCTGCCCGGCCGCCGGGCACAGGAGAAGCGCTATCGCCACTGGGCCTCGGCCCGCGCTTCGGTGGAGGCGGTCATCGCCCGCACCGAGGAGATCATCGACGAGATCGAAGCGCGTATCCGCGAACGGCTGCCCCGGGTGAGCCACATCACCCTGGAGGTGGAGGGGGTGGCGCCGAACAAGCCCGAGGAGGCGCAACCGGAGAGCGCCACCGGTGGCTGACCCGTACGTCGCCAAGGAAGCCACCCCCCTGGACCGGCGCTTCAGCGTGGCGCCCATGCTCGACTGGACCGACCGCTATTTCCGCTACCTGGTAAGGCTCATCAGCCGACGCGCGCTGCTCTACACCGAAATGGTCACCAGCGGCGCCCTGCTCCACGGCGATGCCGAACGCCACCTCGCCCACTTTCCCGAAGAGCGCCCGCTGGCCCTGCAACTCGGCGGCAGCGAACCCGAGGAGCTGGCCCGTTGCGCGCGGCTGGCCGAAGCGTGGGGCTACGACGAGGTGAATCTCAATGTGGGCTGTCCTTCCGACCGCGTGCGGTCGGGGCGCTTCGGCGCCTGTCTGATGGCCGAACCGGAAAGGGTGGCCGAGTGCGTCGCCGCCATGAGATCGGCCACCTCTCTGCCCGTGACCGTCAAACACCGCATCGGCATCGACCACCAGGACGACTACCGCAGCCTCCACCGTTTCGTCGAAAAGGTGGCCCGGGCCGGCTGCCGAACCTTCATCGTCCACGCCCGCAAGGCCTGGCTGCAAGGGCTGAGCCCCAAGGAAAACCGGGAGGTCCCGCCGCTGCGCCCCGAGCGGGTGTACCGGCTCAAGAAGGATTTTCCCTCCCTGGAGATCGTTCTCAACGGCGGCATCCTCACCCTGGACCAAGCGCTTGCCCATCTGCGGCGGGTGGACGGCGTCATGGTGGGCCGCGCCGCCTACCACGATCCCTGGCTGCTGGCCGAGGTGGACCGGCGTCTCTTCGGCGAGGATCGCCACCCCGGCACCCCCCACCAGCTGGTGCGCGCCCTCTTGCCCATGGTGGAGAGGGAGCGCGCCCGGGGAGTGCCGCTGAAGCGGATCTCCCGCCATCTTTTGGGGTTGTTCCGCGGACGCCCGGGCGCCAAACGGTGGCGACGCCATCTCTCCCGCCACGCCTACCTGCCCGGAGCGGGCCCCGAAGTGCTGATCGAGGCCCTCTCCCTGGTGCCCGAAAACGATTGAAATCGGCGCAAACGTCTCCATCTTTTTCGAAGACCCGATCCAACCCCAAAGTGGAGGAAACGAGATGGCACTGGAAAAACTGGAGTCTGCGCAGTGGAAAACCTTTTTCGACCGGGTTTCCAAGGGGCTGACCGCCAAACAGGCCGAGATCGAGGTGGAGGGCCTGGACATCGGCGACGAGATCGAGGCGGATTGGATCCCCTTCACCGGCATCAGCTACGATCCCAAGGACGACGTCCTCAGCGTCTTCTCCGAGGATCTGGAGCACATGATCCGCAAACCGAAAGAGATCTGGGTGGACCTGGGCGTGGACGGCCTGCACAGCGTGGAAGTTGTGGACGGCGACGACCACAAACAGATCATCGTGCTGCGCGACGACCTGGCGCTGCCGGCCGAATGAGGCGCCATGGTCGACACTCTCTTCGAAGACCGCCGTGACGCCGGCCGACGGCTGTCCCGAGCGCTCCGGCATCTTGCCGGCGAGCCCGGGCTGCTAGTGCTGGCGCTGCCGCGCGGCGGCGTGCCCGTCGCCTGGGAGGTGGCACGGGCGCTGAACGCCGAGCTGGACCTGCTGCTGGTGCGCAAGCTGGGCACCCCTGGCCAACCCGAGCTGGCCATGGGCGCCATCGCCTCCGGCGGCATCGAGGTGCTCAACCCCGCGATCATCAAGGGCCTGGGGATTCCGGAACACCAGATCCAAGAGGTGGCGCGCGCGGAATACCGGGAGCTGCAACGGCGGGAGCGGGCCTATCGGGGCGACCGCCCCCCGCCCCGCGTGGAAGGGCGGACCGTGGTGGTGGTGGACGACGGACTGGCCACCGGCGCCACCATGCGCGCCGCCGTGCAGGCACTGCGGGCGCAGCATCCGGCGCGTCTGGTGGTTGCCGTGCCGGTGGCGCCGCCCGACACCGTCCGTTCCCTCCAGTCGGAAGTGGACGAAGTGGTGGCACTGCTGACGCCTCCGAACTTCGCCGCGGTGGGGCAGTGGTATCTCGATTTCGGACAGACCACCGACGAAGAGGTCCGCGCGCTGTTGCAGCAGGCTTGGAACGGACCTCCTCCGGAAACCTCTTCCACCCCTCGGGAAACCCCCGGCTAGAAATGGGAGGAAAATGGCGTCCCACCTGTTACGATGATCCGCAACCTTTTGACGAATGAGGATTCACAAATGACCATCGATCGAATGGTGCTGGCTTTCGCCGGCTTCGCCATCCTGCTCTCCCTGGCGCTCGGCGTGCCCGAGAGCCCCCTGTTCGTCTCCAGATACTGGCTGTGGTTCACGGCCTTCGTCGGCGCCAACCTCTTCCAGAGCGCTTTCACGGGGTTTTGCCCCCTGGCGATGATCCTGAAAAAACTGGGCCGGAAACCTGGCCCGGCTTTCGACTGATCGGGTAGAAAAGACCAAAGGCCGCTGGGCTCCGGCCATCGCCCGCTGGATCCCGGACCTTCGCTGCGCTCCGTCCGGGATGACGAAAAACATCGTCATTCCCGCGCCCCTTTTTCATCATTCCCACTCTCTTTCTTTTCGTCATTCCCGCGCTCTTTCTTTCTTTTCGTCATTCCCACGCACGCGGGAATCTCATGGAAACTGGCCACTCCCCAGATTCCGGCCTTCCGCTACGCTTCAGCCGGAAAGACAAATAAGAAGAAAGCTTCTGCCGGAATGATGAAGGGGGTTCGTCATTCCCGCACAGGCGGGAATCTCCCAATGGCGCGACACCTCCCCAGATTTCGGCCCTCCTTCGCTCCAACCGGAATGACGAATAAGAAGAAAGCTTCTGCCGGAATGATGAAGGGGGTTCGTCATTCCCGCGCAGGCGGGAATCCACGCCCACCGCTGCCGGGCTGCCGCCCGAGTTCCAATAGAAACGCCTTCAGCGAAAAAAAAAACGGCGCGCCCCCTTGCGGGAGACGCGCCATCTTCGCCGGACGAACCGCCGATCAGGTGCGCATCTGCGCCTTCACCTCCTCGGCGAAGTTCTCCTGCTTCTTCTCGATGCCCTCGCCCACTTCGTAACGTATGAAGCGGTTCACCGTGGCCCCCTTATCGGCCAGCAACTTGCCCACCTTGAGGTCGGGATCCTTGACGAAGGGCTGGCCGGCGAGCGTGACTTCGCCGATGTATTTCTTCAGACGGCCCTCGATCATCTTCTCGATGATGTTCTCGGGCTTGCCGCTCTCCCGCGCCTGCGCCTCGAAGATCTCGCGCTCCTTGGCCAGGAGCTCCTGGGGAATGTCCTTCTCTTCCACGCAAACGGGGTTGGAAGCGGCGATGTGCATGGCGATGTCGCGGCCCAGCTGCTCGTCACCCCCGCTCAGATCCACCAACACGCCGATGCGGCTGCCGTGCAGATAGGTGGAGATGGCGCCCTCCGCTTCCAGGCGCACGAAGCGCCGCACGTTGATGTTCTCGCCGATCTTGGAGACCAGCGCCTGGCGCGCCTCTTCCACCGTGGTGTCTTCGCCTTCGTGGAGCGGCAGCGCCTTAAGCGCCTCCACGTCTTCCACGTCGCTCTCCAACACCCGCTCCACCACGGCGTTGGCAAAGGAGAGGAAGTTGTCGTCCTTGGCCACGAAGTCGGTCTCGCAGTTGACTTCGGCCATGGCCACCTTCTTGCCGTCTTCGCTGGGAAGGATGACGATCACGCCCTCGGCGGCGATGCGGCCCGCCTTCTTGGCCGCCTTGGCCTGGCCCGACTTGCGCATGTTTTCGATCGCCTTCTCGATGTCGCCGTCGGTCTCCACCAGCGCCTTCTTGCATTCCATCATGCCGGCACCGGTGCGCTCACGCAGTTCTTTCACCAGAGCTGCTGTAATTGCCATGGTCTGTACCTCTGAAAATTCTGAAATGGACCGTGCCCGGCACGGCGCCAGACGCCGTGTCGGGCAAAATTCACGGACCCCCTGCCCGGCGGTACGGACACCGAAGCCCGTCACTTCATGCGAAATCAGCCTTCGGCGGCCTCGGCCTCGGCTTCGCCCTTCTCTTTTGGCTCCGCCGTGACGCCGCCAGCCACCGCCTGGGCCGCCACCGCGCGGCCCTCCAGAATGGCCGCCGACGCGCCCTGCACATAGAGCTGAATGGCACGGATGGCGTCGTCGTTGCCCGGAATGACGTAATCCACCAGCTCCGGGTCGTTGTTGGTGTCCACCACGCCGACCACCGGAATGCCCAGCTTGCGCGCCTCGGCCACGGCGATGTCCTCATGCCCCGTGTCGATGACGAAAAGCGCGTCGGGCAGCCCTTTCATCTCTTTGATGCCCCCCACGCTGCGCTCCAGCTTCTCCAGCTTGCGCTTGAGGCCCAGCGCCTCCTTTTTGGAGAATTTCTGCTCCATGGAGCCGTCGGCGGCCATCGCTTCCAGCTCTTTGAGCTTGTTGATGGAGAGCTTGATGGTCTTGTAGTTGGTGAGCATGCCGCCCAGCCAGCGATGGTCCACATAGGGCATGCCGCACCGTTCGGCCTCTTCCTTGATGACGCCGCTGGCGGCGCGCTTGGTACCCACGAAGAGCACCTTGCCACCGTTGGCGGCGAGCTTGCCGATGAAGTTCATCGCCTCGTCGAATAGCGGCAGGGTCTTTTCGAGGTTGATGATATGGATCTTATTGCGCTGCCCGAAGATGTAGGGAGCCATCTTCGGATTCCAGTAGCGGGTCTGATGCCCGAAGTGCACGCCAGCCTCCAGCATCTGGCGCATGGTCACTTTACTCATTGAAATACCTCATTTTTTCAGGGTTGAGCCTCCGCGGATCCAGAACCGCCAACCCCTTTTCCGAATCTTCCGAAGGGCACCCCGGCGTTTCCGCGACGGATCCGCGTGTGTATTTGCCGTTTGGCGGCGCGTTTTATACCATAACGCCCCCCCCCACAACAATTCCCGCCCTGGATGCCCATTTCCATAAAGACGCCCGAAGAGATCGAGAAGATGCGCGTGGCCGGCCGCCTGGCCGCCGAGGTGCTGGAGATGATCGAGCCCCACGTGCAGCCGGGCGTCACCACGGGCGAACTCGACCGCATCTGCCACGACTACATCATCGAGGTGCAGCAGGCCATCCCCGCGCCGCTCAACTACCACGGTTTTCCCAAGTCGATCTGCACTTCGGTGAACCACCAGGTCTGCCACGGCATTCCCGGCGACAGAAAGCTGAAGAAGGGGGACATCCTCAACATCGACGTCACCGTCATCAAGGACGGCTTCCACGGGGACACCAGCAAGATGTTCTGCATCGGCCAGCCCTCGGCTTCGGCCAAGCGGCTCTGCGACATCACCTATGAAGCGATGTGGCGGGGCATCGAGGTGGTGCGCCCCGGCGCCCATTTCGGCGACATCGGCGAAGCGATCCAGAAGTTCGTCGAAGCCAACCACTACTCGGTGGTGCGCGAATACTGCGGCCACGGCATCGGGCGCGGTTTCCACGAAGAGCCCCAGGTGCTCCATTACGGTCGGCGCGGCACCGGCCCGCGGATGGAAGCCGGGATGACCTTCACCATCGAGCCCATGGTCAACGCCGGCCGCAAGGAGGTGAAACAGCTCGGCGACGGCTGGACGGTGGTGACCCGCGATCGCCGCCTTTCGGCCCAGTGGGAGCATACGGTGCTGGTGACCGAAGCCGGCTACGAGGTGCTCACCCTGCGCGAGGAGGAGAGAGCCGCCCTCGCCGCCAACTCCGCCTGATGCCTCTGACCCTGCTGGAGGAGCTCGACCAGGCGCCGGAAGCGCCCGAGCCCTCTTTGCCCGCCTACCGCGACATCGTCCGCCGAAGCCGGGAGCGGCTGGCCGCCCGTTTCCAGGCCGGCGATCCCGTGGAAGAGCTGGTCCACGAACGCGCCGCTTTCGTGGACCAGGTGCTGATGCGCATCTGGCGCGCCTTCATGGCGCCCCATTCCGCCGTCCTGGTGGCGGTGGGGGGCTATGGGCGGGGCGAACTCCATCCCGCCTCCGACGTGGACCTGCTCATCCTGGTGCGTGAAGAACCGGACGGCGCCATGAAGGAGTCGCTGGAACGGCTGGTGAGGTTTCTCTGGGACGTGGGGCTGGAGGTGGGTCACAGCGTGCGCACCCTGGCGCAGTGCGTACAAGAGGCGGAGCGGGACGTCACCATCGTCACCAATCTGATGGAGTCGCGCTATCTCGCCGGCGACGAATCCCTGTTTCACGCCATGAGAGCCGCCACCGGCCCCGACCGCATCTGGCCCAGCGACCGCTTCTTCGCCGCCAAGCTGGAGGAGCAGCGCAAGCGCCACGCCCGCTACGAGGAGAGCGCCTACAACCTGGAGCCCAACATCAAGTCCAGTCCTGGCGGATTGCGCGACATCCAGATGATCGGCTGGGTGGTGAAGCGCCATTTCGGCGCGCAGACGCTGCTCGAGCTGGTGCACCGGGGCTTTCTCACCGACGCCGAATACACCGCGCTCATGGACGGCCAGCACCTGCTGTGGAAGATCCGCTTCGCGCTCCACCTGCTCAGCGGCCGTCACGACGACCGCCTCCTCTTCGAGTACCAGCGCGCCATCGCCCGCCAGTTCGGCTATTGCGACGACGATGCCAATCTGGCGGTGGAGTCCTTCATGCAGGCGTACTACCGTACGGTGATGGAGCTCAACCGCCTCAACGAGATGCTGCTGCAGCTCTTCCGCGAAGCGATCCTGGAGGCCGACCATCCCCAGGAGACGAGGCCGATCAACCGCCGTTTCCGCGCTGTGAACGGCTTTCTCGAAGTGGTGGACGCCGGGCTCTTCGCCAACTATCCCTTCGCCATGCTGGAACTCTTTCTGGTGATGACCGAGCACCCGGAACTGAAGGGCGTGCGGGCCAGCACCATCCGTCTCGTGCGCGCCCACCTGCATCTGATCGACGACACCTTCCGGCAGGACATCCGCGCCCGTTCTCTCTTTCTGGAGATTCTGCGCCAGCCCCGGGGCATCACCCACGAGCTGCGGCGCATGCATCGCTACGGCGTTCTGGAGCGCTACGTTCCCGCCTTCGGACGCATCACCGGGCGCATGCAGTTCGACCTGTTCCACGTCTACACCGTGGACGAGCACTCGTTGATGGTGGTGCGCAACCTGCGCCGCTTCTCGCTGCCGGAGTTCGCCCACGAGTTTCCGCTCTGTTCGCAAGTGTTCCAGCGGCTGGCCAAGCCCGAGCTCATCTACCTGGCGGGGCTGTTCCACGACATCGCCAAGGGGCGCGGCGGCGACCACGCGGTGCTGGGCGCCGAGGAGGCCCGCCGCTTCTGCCGCCTGCACCACCTCTCGGAATACGATAGCGAACTGGTAGCCTGGCTGGTGCGAAACCATCTGGTGATGTCCATGACCGCGCAGCGCCGGGACATCGAAGATCCCCGGGTAGTGCGGGAGTTCGCTCAACGGGTGGGCGACCTCTCCCGTCTCGACTATCTCTACCTGCTCACGGTGGCGGACATCCGGGGCACCAACCCGGCGCGCTGGAACTCCTGGACCGCCTCTCTGCTCAACCGCCTCTATCACGACACCCGCGGGCTGCTGCTGCGCGGGGTGGAGCGGGCGCCGGGACAGGACGAGCTGGTCCAGGCGAAACAGGCCGAGGCGCTGCGCCTGCTGGCGGAGCGGGGAATCGCGCGGGAACAGGCCATCGACTTGTGGCGCCAACTGACCCTGGAGCACTTTCTGCAGAGCGATCCCGACGAAATCGCCTGGCACACCGAGCTGGTGCTGCGACAGGCTGGCGGTCCCCGCCCCCTGGTGGCGCTGCGGCCGGCGCGCAACCGCGGCTGCGACGAGATCTTCATCGTCACCGCCGACCGCAAGGGTCTGTTCGCACGCTGCACCGCGCTCATCGACCGGCTGCATCTCAATGTGCTGGAAGCGCGCATCCACACCACCGACGAGGGGCTCGCCCTCAACAGCTTCTTCGTGCTGGAGCACGACGGCAGCCATGTGGAGACCGGATTCCGGCAACGAGAGGTGATCGACGCCCTCGAAGAAGGGCTCATGCAAGAGACCGCGCCTTCGGTGCCCCAGCGTCCCTTGTCGAAGAAACTGCAGCAGTTCGCCCGTCCCTCCGAAGTGCGCATCGTCCAGGACAGGGAAAACCACGTCACCCGGCTGCACCTGAAGAGCACCGACCGCCCTGGCCTGCTGGCGCTGGTCGCCCAGGTGTTGGCGGAACAGGAGGTGCGCATCCTCCAGGCCAAGATCACCACCATCGGCGCCGAGGTGGACGATCGTTTCACCATCGCCGACAGCGGCTGCCGCCCCCTCACCGACGCCGATCGGCTGGCGGCGCTGGAAGAGGCGCTACGGGAACGGGTGGGCGGCTGACTTGCGCGCCACCTGGTCGCGCAGATAGACCGGCAGCGCCTCTTCGGGCGGCACCCCGCCCCGGCTTCGGAACAGGATGGCGCCGAGCGCAGCCACGTCCCGCGCATGAATCTGACGCTGGTGAAGCACCCGCGCCGGCCTGAACCTCGGCGCCAGCGCTTGCAGATGGGCGTCCCAGCCGCTGCCCACCGCCACCCAGTCCCCCCTCGACGCGGCCCGCACGCGCGGGGGCGGCGCCACCTGTTCGTCGGCGAGAGCTTCCACCCCTTCCGAAGATACCGCCGCCGCCATCCAGTAGAGTTCGCCCATGCGCGCGTCCAAAGCCGCCAGCACATGCCCCGCGCCGATCTCCCGGAAGGCCCCCCAGGCCAGCGCCGCCAGCCCGGAGACGGGCACCAGGGGAAGATCCGCGCCCAGCGCCAGCCCTTGCGCCACCGCGGTGGCGATCCGCACGCCGGTGAAAGAGCCCGGCCCCCGGGAAAAGGCGATGGCGTCGAGCTCGCCAAGGTCGAGATCCGCCTCCGCGAAGAGCGCTTCCACCATGGGAAGGAGCAGCTCGCCGTGCCGACGGGGAGCGACACGATGGCGCCAGCGGCACTCGCCGCCGAGCTGCAAGGCGACGGAACAGGCGGTTTCGGTGGTGTCGATGGCGAGCAACTTCATGGGAAGGACGCGGCAGGCGGTCTCCTTCAGGCGCGCAGCTTCTCGACGCGCTCACGCGCCTCCCGCCGAGCCGCCTCCAGCCGTTCCCGCAGCGACCGCTCCAGGGTGCGGTAGACGCGGATTTCGGCGCGCTGATAGACCGTCTCCGGAATCTGGCCCGCAAAGGTGATGAGCGCATTGCAGAAGGCCACCTCCGCCTCCAGGGAGGAGATCTGGATCTTGAAGCGGGCCGGCAATGCTCTTCTGCGTGCTACCATTTTTTAATTTTACAACGATCCGCTGATGGAAAACCGGCGCTTTTCCAAAAACGCGTCACAACGCACAGGCGGGGCCAGCCGAACGCCGCCGCCGAATCGCTCCAACAAATTAAGACAAATATCTGAAATTCTCGGGCGTCCTCCCTTTCCTCTTTCCCTTCCTGTGCTAGACTCTGGAAAACGCAAAAACCTTCGCAACGGCAGGTTCGAACCTCCTCCACTTTTTTGGGTGACCGTCACAAAATGTCCGACCTGCTCCAGGCACTGCGCCGATCCTCCCCCTTCTACGACGGCAACGCCCCTTTCATCGAGAGCCTCTACGAGTCCTGGCTGCAAGATCCGGCCAGCGTGCCGGAAGAGTGGCGCGAGCGGTTCGAGTCGCTGCCCCAGGTGGACGGCTACAGCGGCCGAGACCCTTCCCACCGCCAGATCCAGCAGAATTTCCGCCGACTGGGCCGCGAACGGCGTCCGGTCCTCGGCGTCTGCGGGGACGAGACCCTGGCGGCGGTGGCCGCGGCCAAGCAGGCCTCGGTGCTGCGGCTGATCAACGCCTACCGGGTGCGGGGCCACCAGAACGCCGATCTCGATCCCCTCCATCTCTCCGAGGTGGAGCCCCTCCCCGAACTGACTCTGGCCTTCCACAACCTTTCGGAAGAGGACCTGGACCGCACCTTCAACACCGGTTCCCTCTTCGCCCCCGAACGTCTGCCCCTGCGCGAGATCGTCGAGCTGCTCCGGAAGGTCTACACCGGCACGGTGGGTTCAGAGTACATGCACATCACCGACACGGTGGAGAAGCGCTGGATCCAGCAGCGGCTGGAGACCTACCGCACCCGCCCCGAGCTGGAGCCGGAGGACAAGCGCTGGATCCTGCGCATGCTCACCGCCGCCGAGGGGCTGGAGAAATATCTGCACACCCGCTTCGTGGGGCAGAAGCGCTTTTCGCTGGAAGGGGGCGAGTCGCTCATCCCCCTCCTCGACGAGCTGATCCAGCGCGCCGGCCGCGACGGCGTGCAGGAGATCGTCATCGGCATGACCCACCGCGGGCGACTCAACGTCCTCACCAACATCATCGGCAAGCCGCCCTCCGAGATCTACGACGAGTTCCAGGATCGCGGCCGCCGCCACGGCGTGATGACCTCGGGCGACGTGAAGTACCATCAGGGCTTCTCCAGCAGCGTGGAGACGCCCGGCGGCATCACCCATGTAGTGCTCGGTTTCAACCCTTCGCACCTGGAGATCATCGACCCGGTGATCGAAGGCTCGGTGCGCGCCCGCCAGCGCCGCCGGGGCGACCACGCCGGCGACCAGGTGCTGCCGGTGCTGATCCACGGCGACGCCGCCTTCACCGGCCAGGGGGTGGTGATGGAGACCTTCAATCTCTCCCAGGCGGAAGGCTTCACCACCGGGGGCACGGTGCACATCGTAGTCAACAACCAGATCGGCTTCACCACCTCGGACCCGGTCAACAGCCGCTCCACCACCTACTGCACCGACGTGGCCAAGATGGTCCAGGCGCCCATCTTCCACGTCAACGGCGACGATCCCGAGGCGGTGATCTTCGTCACCCGGCTGGCCCTGGACTACCGCAACCACTTCCACAAGGACGTGGTGATCGACCTGGTCTGCTACCGCCGGCAGGGCCACAACGAGGCGGACGAGCCGGCGGTGACCCAACCGCTCATGTACCAGAAGATCCGCCTGCACCCCACCACCCGCGCCCTCTACGCCAACAAACTGGCCGCCGAGGGGGTGGTGACGCCGGAAGAGGCCCAGGCGATGATCGACCACTACCGCGATCAGCTCGACCAGGGCGAGATCGTCAGCCGGCCGGTGCTGTGCGAGGTGAACAACCCCTACCGGGTGAACTGGCGGCGCTATCTCGATGGCGAGTGGAACGAGGAGGTGGAGACCCGCATCCCTCTGGAGAAGGTGCGGCTGCTGGGCGAACGCATCACCGCCCTGCCCGAAGGCTTCAAGCTCCATCCGCGGGTGGAGCGCATCCTCCACGCCCGCCAATGCATGACCCGTGGCGAGCAACTGGCCGACTGGGGCTTCGGCGAGAACCTCGCCTACGCTTCGCTGGTGGACCAGGGCATCCCGGTGCGCATCTCCGGCCAGGACTGCCGCCGCGGCACCTTCTTCCACCGCCACGCCATGGTGGTGGACCAGAAAACGGGCGAGAAATACTTTCCTCTGCAGCACATCCGTCCCGACCAGGCCCCCTTCGTCATCATCGACTCTCCCCTCTCGGAAGAGGCGGTGCTGGGCTTCGAGTACGGCTACGCCACCGCCGAGCCGGGGGCTCTCACCATCTGGGAGGCGCAGTTCGGCGACTTCGCCAACGGCGCGCAGGTGGTCATCGACCAATTCATCACCTCGGCGGGCGCCAAGTGGGGGTTGCTGTGCGGCCTCACCCTCTTTCTGCCCCACGGTTTCGAAGGCCAGGGACCGGAGCACTCCTCGGCCCGCATCGAGCGCTGGATGCAGCTCTGCGCCGAGCGCAACATCCAGATCTGCGTCCCCACCACGCCGGCGCAGATGTTCCATCTGCTGCGCCGGCAGATGCTGCGCCGCTACCGCAGGCCGCTCATCGTCATGACTCCCAAGAGCCTGCTGCGCCACCCCCTGGCCACCTCGCCGCTGGACGCCTTCACCGACGGCGCCTTCCGGCCGGTGATCGGCGAGCAGGATCCCCTCGACCCGGAGCAGGTGGAGCAGGTGATCATGTGCACCGGCAAGATCTACTACGAGCTGCTGGAGGCGCGCCGCGCCCGCGGCCTGGAGAAGGTGGCCATTGTGCGCCTGGAACAGCTCTACCCCTTTCCCCGAGCCGATTTCGACGCCATGGTGGCCTCCTTTCCCATCGCCCACACCTTCGTCTGGTGCCAGGAGGAGCCCCAGAACCAGGGCGCCTGGGACCAGATCAAACACCGCTTCTCGCGCATGGTGAAAGCCGGCAAATGGGTCTTCTACGTGGGCCGTCCGGCGGCGGCGGCGCCGGCCACCGGCTACCACCGCATCCACGTGGAGGAGCAACAGAAGATCATCGACGACGCCCTGCGCGGCCGCTTCGATCCCGAACTGAACCAGAGGATGTTCTGATGGCCATCGAGATCCGCGTTCCCACCCTGCCCGAATCGGTCACCGACGCCACCGTGCTCGCCTGGCACAAGCGCGAGGGGGAAGCGGTGCGCCGCGACGAGAACCTGCTCGACCTGGAGACCGACAAGGTGGTGCTGGAGGTGCCCGCCCCCGCCGACGGCGTGCTGGCCGAGATCAAGGCGAAGGAGGGGCAAGTGGTGGAGGCCGACGACGTGCTGGCGCTGCTGGAGCCCGGCAAGGAGACGAAGGCCGAAGCCGCAGCGGAGCCGGCTTCCGGGGAACCGGCAGGCGAGCCGGCGTCTTCGGCGCAAGATAAGAAAGGCGCGGAGAAGAAGGCGGAAGCGCCACCCAAGGCGGAGCCGGTGCTCAGCCCGGCGGTGCGCCGCCTCATCAAGGAGCTGAAGCTGGACCCCACCCGGATCCGGGGAACCGGCAAGAACGGCCGCATCCTCAAATCGGACGTCATGGCCTGGCTCGACGCCCATCCGCCGCAACAGGACGCCGACGCCGAGAGCGTGGCCACCACGGTACGCGAAGCGGCCGGCCGGGGAACCCCCGGCGCCCCCCTGGAGCAACGCGTGCCCATGAGCCGGTTGCGCGCGCGCATCGCCGAGCGGCTGGTGGAGGCGCAGCACACCGCCGCCATCCTCACCACTTTCAACGAAGTGAACCTGCAGGCGGTGATCGACCTGCGCAATCGCTATCGCGAGCGCTTCGAGCAGGAGCACGGCGTGCGGCTGGGCTTCATGTCCTTCTTCGTCAAGGCCAGCGTGGAGGCGCTCAAGCGCTTCCCCATCCTCAACGCCTCGGTGGACGGCCACGACATTCTCTATCACGGCTATTACGACATCGGCATCGCCGTGGGATCGCCCCGCGGGCTGGTGGTGCCCATCCTGCGCGGCGCCGACCAGCTCTCTTTCGCCGAGATCGAGAAGGCCATCCGCCAGTTCGGCCAGAAGGCCAAGGAGGGAACCCTGAGCTACGAAGAGCTCAGCGGCGGCACCTTCACCATCTCCAACGGCGGGGTGTACGGCTCCCTGCTCTCCACCCCCATCCTCAACCCCCCCCAGAGCGGCATCCTCGGCATGCACAAGATCCAGGAGCGGCCGGTGGCGGAGAACGGCCAGGTGGTGATCCGCCCCATGATGTATCTGGCCCTCTCCTACGACCACCGCATCGTGGACGGCAAGGAAGCGGTGCAGTTCCTGGTGACCATCAAGGAGCTGCTGGAAGATCCCAGCCGCTTGCTGCTCGACCTGTAGGCCGATTCCCGCCATGAGCATCATCGAAAGCCGAGACTTCATCGAGAGCGTCGCCGACGCCCTGCAGTTCATCTCCTGCTACCACCCCCTGGACTACATCCAGGCGGTGGGCTGGGCCTGGGAGCGGGAGCAGTCGCCGGCGGCCAAGGACGCCCTCGCCCAGATCCTGGTCAACTCGCGCATGGCCGCCGAAGGCCGCCGGCCCGTCTGTCAGGACACCGGCATCGTGGTGGCCTTTCTGGAGATCGGCATGGAGGCCCGCTTCGAGCCCGGCGCCGACCTGGAAAACCTGGTGAACGAGGCGGTCCACCGCGCCTACACCGATCCCAACAACCCCCTGCGCGCCTCGGTGGTGGCTCCCCCCTACGGCCGCCGCAGGAACACAGGAGACAACACCCCCGCGGTGATCCACACCCGCCTGGTGCCCGGCGACAAGGTGCGCATCAAGCTGGCGGCCAAGGGAGGGGGTTCCGAGAACAAGTCCCGCTTCGCCATCCTCAATCCCGGAGCCGACCTGGTGCAGTGGGTGCTGGAGACCGTCCCCACCCTGGGCGCCGGCTGGTGCCCGCCGGGGATCCTCGGCATCGGCATCGGCGGCACTGCGGAAAAGGCCATGCTGCTGGCCAAGGAATCCCTCATGGCGCCGGTGGACATCCAGGAGCTGCAGACGCGCGGCCCCGCCGACTGGAGGGAGGAACTGCGCCTGGAGCTGTACGAAAAGGTCAACGCCCTGGGCATCGGCGCCCAGGGGCTGGGCGGGCTTACCACCGTGGTGGACGTGAAGATCCTGGCCCACGCCACCCACGCCGCCTCCCTGCCGGTGGCGCTCATCCCCAACTGCGCCGCCACCCGCCACATCGAATTCGAGCTCGACGGCAGCGGCCCGGCCGAGTTCACCCCGCCCGATCTGGAGCAGTGGCCCAAGGTGGCTTGGCAACCGGGCGACGACGCCCGGGAGGTGGACCTGCAACGGCTCACCCGCGAAGAGATCGCCCGGTGGAAGCCGGGCGAGCGGCTGCTGCTCAGCGGGCGGATGCTCACCGGCCGCGACGCCGCCCACCGGCGCATCCAGCAACTGCTGGAGCGCGGCGAGCCCCTGCCGGTGGACTTCCGCGACCGCTTCATCTACTACGTGGGGCCGGTGGACCCCGTGGGTGACGAGGTGGTGGGCCCCGCCGGCCCCACCACCGCCACTCGCATGGACGGCTACTCCGAGATGATGCTGGGCGAGCTGGGGCTGATGGGGATGATCGGCAAGGCCGAGCGCGGCCCCGAAGCCATCGAGGCCATCCGCCGCCACAAGGCCGTCTATCTCATCGCCGTGGGCGGCGCCGCCTACCTGGTCTCCAAGGCGATCCGCAAAGCGCGGGTGGTGGCCTTCGAAGACCTGGGCATGGAAGCCATCTACGAATTCGAGGTGGAAAAGATGCCGGTGATGGTGGCCGTGGACAGCCGCGGCGAATCGGTGCACCAGCAAGGCCCGAAGGAGTGGCGGGTGAAGATTTCACAAATCGGCAAACCGGCCTGACGTTTCTTCCCCCCTTTCGGAGGGGCGGAACGCGCCCCGCGCCATCCCCACTGTAAAAACCTCTCAGCGCCAACCCACCGTCGCCTGGCGGGTCGATCTCACTGGATTCAGTCGGTTTCCGTACCAACAACCCACTCGAGCGGATCATGCGGGAGATTCGGCGACGAACCCGAGTGGTTGGCGCCTTCCCGGACGGAAAATCGGCATGGATCCCGGCCACAGCTCCGCTACGACACATTCCCGGCACGCGTTGGGGAACGAAGCGTTATCTGAGAATGGAGCTATTGCGGTTTTACGATGCCGCCGAGCCCTGTGCGGCAGGAACCTGGACCAAAAACACCGCCAAACAAACACGCGAATAATTCTGGACACTCTCCAAAACTCAACATTTCGCAAGGTGACAGGGCAGACCGCCACAGCGGTCTGCCCTGTCACCTTGCGCAACCATCCACCTAAAGCTGTATAGCGAAACGGCGTTTCTTCGAGCAGTTCGAGTTGACGCGATCGTTAAGCGCAATTAGAACAACCATCCTGTCGGATTTGGGTGCGGTTCTTTTTGCGCCAGCAACTTCATGCCTTTAACACAACGTATAATTAGCCAAATCGCCCAAAACAAAAACACTAAATATCCGATAACGAAATATGACAAAAGCACACCGATGGCAATGTACAAAACTCCGATCCAGAACGTTCTGATTTGAAATTGGTAGTGAGTTTTCAGCCAATCTGGAGCACCCTCTCTGTTGAGGTACGCCATTACGACACCAACTATTCCAGTCACACCAATTACGATACCAACCAGGTAGAGGATATACACGATTTGGGCTACGCCCTCGGTAGTTTGTTTTTCTTTCGATACCACTTCATTCATACGTCATCTCCTATCTGGGTTACCGAACAATCATTGTGCCCAATGCATCACGCCAACCGACCTAACGGGCCGTTGAAAATAACCCGACCGACGCTGACTTTCCAACGGTGAGCGGCGGCTGAAGCACAGCGGCTCCTCTTCATCCTTGGGGCGATGGCTCTCGAGCAAGGCCGGACACGATCATCCATGGAGAAGCCCACGAACCAGCCGAGCAACGATTGTAATCGATCTGTTCCACCAGCTGCCGCACGCTGCGAATGGTGTAGAACGCCATCAGAAGCTGGATCCGCAGCATCAAAGGCGGGAACGAATCCCGCCCCGGATTGGCGTGGATGGCGTTGAATTCGCTGTCCAGCGCCCTGAGGGCCTCATCGACCATGCGCAGGATGGTGAAGTTACCCCCTTCAAAGCTGCACAGGCTATAGTGCAAACAAGGAGGGCAACATGAACAAACAGCAAAACAAGATCAAACGGTGGACGGCCAAGCGCAAGACACAGGTCGTAGTGGACATTCTCAAGGGGAAAACGACGGTCGCAGAGGTCTCCCGACAGCATGACCTCACCCCCGGAGAGGTGTTTCCGTCGGTAGCGCCATTTCGATCCGCTGGTCGCCAAGGGTATTCCCACGAAATACCGGCCGCGGTATGTCCGACACCCGGAAGCGTTGCTTTCGACTTTTCCGGGGTGGGGGTTGGGTACTCTTACGGAAGAATGAGGAGATCAACGGGTATCTTCGTGAGTTGACGCAGGACGCGGAGAATCCCGCATGGCGGCTTCGGCAACAAGTGAACGCCATACGGCTGCTGCTGGTGGAGCTGACGCGCACGCTTCGCTCCATGCACTATTCCATCCGCGCCGAGGAGGTATATCGGAATTGGGTACGACGCTTTCTTCTCGGGTCCGGTAAGGAGCCGGACGAATTGGACGATGCCGAGGTGTCCCGCTTCCTTATCTCACTTGGCGGTGGACAGGAAGATGTCGGTCGATACCCAGCCCAGACTTCGAATGCGCTGATCTTTCTGTTCCCGCATGCTGGGGCGCGAATTGCAGCTCGAAGGCTACCGCCCCGCCAAACGCGGCCCGCGCCTGCCGGGTTAATAATCCGCAATCCTCAATGAGGGCTCGCGGCGACGAACCGGGCGATGGGCTTGCCTTCGCCGTCGTGAAGTTCCAGCAGGTCGCCGCGGATGCGCCAGCTTCGCGTCCGTTCCAACGCCTTGAAGAAGGCCGCTTCCAGCTCGTAGCCGGTCTTGCAGGCCATGCGGGTGGCTCCCAGAGGGCCGAAAGTCAGCGCCCGGCCTTGGAGCCGGTAACCGCCCGCGAAGTGGTTGCAGCCGCCGTAGCCGGCCGCCTCGTCGCGGTCCGCGCGCAACATGAGATAGGGCTTGCGCCGCGCACCCTCGCCCACCTCTCTGCCATGCAGGCGCACGAGGTTCCATTGCGTATTCTTGAGAGAGCGGTCGGCCTTCTTCTCGCACGCGCGCGCGCCGCTCTCGATCACGCGATTCACCACCAGGTACGTTCGGCGGGTGCCCTTCACCAGGTCCAGTTCGTGATGCAGCTCGCCCACCACCTTCGCCCAGAGGGGCTCGCCTTTCCGTTTTTCCGCGACGAGGCGCTGCAAGCGGGCTTGAGCCCCCTCTTTCGCCACCGGCCAGCGATCGCCGGTGAGGCACGCTTCGAAGAGGCCGGCACCGGCCTGCTCGAAATAGTGGCCGGTGAAGATCTTTTCGCCGGCCAGGACGCTGGCCGGCAACAGCAGCGCCAACAGTGGCAGTGCCCGCAACATCATTTGGCCGCCTCTTCCGGCGTCTTGGCGCTCTTGATGGAAAGGGCGTGAAGTTCGTCGGTGGCCATCTGCTCTTTCACGGCGGCCATCACCATGCGGTGGCGCTGGATGAGGCTCTTGCCCTGAAAGGCGGAAGAGACCACTTCCACCTCGAAATGGCGGCCGTCGCCGGTCACTTTCACCTCGGCATCGGGAATGCCGGTCTTGATGAGGGCTTCCACCTGTTCGTTTTCCATCGTCACCTCCTGAAGATCCTGTTGTCGTTCGAGCGCCACTACGCGATTCACCAGCGCCGTGCGAGAAACAATGTTCGTTACTCCTCCGCGGGCGAAAATCCAGCTTCTTTCGTCATTTCCGCGCAGTTACCCCCCTTCGTCATTCCCGCGAATGCGGGAATCCACCAGGAAACCGAGCACCTGGATCCCGGATCTCCGTTTCGCTCCGTCCGGGATGACGAATGCAGGTCGTCATTCCTGCGCAGTTGCCCCTCCTTCGTCATTCCCACGCAGTTACCCCCTCCTTCGTCATTCCCGCGAATGAGGGAATCCACCAGAAAACCGGGTACCTGGATCCCGGATCTCCGCTTCGCTCCGTCCGGGATGACGAATGCAGGTCGTCATTCCCGCGCGGTTGCCCCTCCTTCGCCATTCCCGCGCAGCTGCCCTTCCTTCGTCATTCCCACGCAGTTACCCCCTCCTTCGTCATTCCCGCGAATGCGGGAATCCACCAGGAAACCGAGCACCTGGATCCCGGATCTCCGTTTCGCTCCGTCCGGGACAACGAGCGCAGTTTGTCATTTCCGCGCGGGTACCGTCTTTGCGTTGGCTTTCCGAACACAGAAGTCCAAGTGTAGTCGCTACAGCTCCCGCGTCGCCAAAAACCGGATCTCGGGCCAGCGTTCTTCGGTGAGGTTCAGGTTCACCCGCGTGGGGGCAAGATAGACGAGGCGGTCGTCGCCGTCCAGCGCCAGATTGTCGTGGGCCTTGTCGCGAAAGCGCTTGAGCAGCGCTTCGTCGTCGCACTCGATCCAGCGCGCGGTGTGGATGTTCACCGGCTCGACGATGGCCTGCACGCCATATTCGCTCTTGAGCCGTTCCGCCGCCACCTCGAACTGGAGCACGCCCACGGCGCCCAGGATCATGTCGTTGTTGCGCAGGGGCCGGAAGACCTGGGTGGCACCCTCCTCGCAGAGCTGCAGCACCCCTTTCTGCAACGCCTTGGTCTTCAGCGGGTCCTTGAGCACCACCCGGCGGAACAGCTCCGGCGCGAAGTAGGGAATGCCTTCGTACTTGAGCTCCTCGCCCTCGGTGAAGGTGTCGCCGATCTGGATGGTGCCGTGGTTGTGCAGGCCGATGATGTCGCCGGGGAAGGCCTCCTCCACCTGGCGCCGTCGCTCGGCCTGGAAGGTGATGGCGTTGCTCACCTGCACCGTCTTGCCGATGCGCACGTGGCGCATCTTCATCCCCTTGCGGTAGCTCCCCGAGCAGACGCGCAGGAAGGCGATGCGGTCGCGGTGGGCCGGGTCCATGTTCGCCTGGATCTTGAAGACGAAGCCGCTGAACTTCTCCTCGCCGGGCTCCACGGTGCGCTGCACCGCCCGGCGCGGGCGCGGCGGCGGAGCGTATTCGACGAAAGCGTCCAGCAGCTCTTTCACTCCGAAATTGTTGATGGCCGAACCGAAGAAGACCGGAGTCTGCTCGCCGCGCAGATAGGCCTCCAGGTCCAGCTCGTGGCTGGCGCCGCGCACCAGCTCGATCTCTTCCTTGAGCGCCTCCACCTCGTGCCCGCCCAAGGCTTCGGCCAGCTCGGGGTTGTCCAGCCCTTCGATGGTCTGCCCCTCTTGCGCCCGGGAGCCGTCCTTGGAGCTGAACAGATGGGTGGTCTCGCTGCGCAGGTCGAAGACGCCGCGCAGCTGCCTGCCCATGCCGATGGGCCAGGTGACGGGGGCGCAGGCGATGCCCAGCACCGCCTCGATCTCGTCGAGGATGTCGATGGGGTCGCGTCCTTCACGGTCGAGCTTGTTGACGAAGGTGAGGATGGGGGTGTCGCGCATGCGGCACACCTCCATGAGCTTGATGGTGCGCTCCTCCACCCCCTTGGCCACGTCGATCACCATCAGGGCCGAATCCACCGCGGTGAGCACCCGGTAGGTGTCTTCCGAGAAGTCTTCGTGGCCCGGGGTGTCGAGCAGATTGAGGATGCGCCCCGCGTAGGGAAACTGCATCACCGAGGAGGTGACCGAGATGCCCCGCTCCTTCTCCATCTCCATCCAGTCGGAGGTGGCGTGGCGCGCCGCCTTGCGCCCCTTCACCGTGCCGGCGAGTTGGATGGCACCGCCGAACAGCAGCAGCTTCTCGGTGAGGGTGGTCTTGCCGGCGTCGGGGTGCGAGATGATGGCGAAGGTGCGGCGGCGGGCCAGCTCGGTTTGCAGGTCGCTCATGGAGAGAGGGGCGGAAACGGCGGTGGCGGAAACGGAGGCGGATTATAGCAGCCGCGACGCCGCTGTCAGCCGCTCGATCAGCGCCCGGTAGCGCTCCGGCGCCGCCTCGGGGGCCTGGAACAGCCAGTGGAAGAGCTGCGGATCGGGCTCGCGGAGCAACGCCTGGAAAGACTCCCGCTCCCCCGCGCCGAGATCGGCGTAGTGGTCGTCGACGAAACGGAGGAGCAGCTCGTCCAGCTCCAGCATGCCGCGCCGGCACTGCCAGGCGAGGCGGCGCTTCTCCTCCTCCGGAGTCATCTCACACCGATTTCTTCAGCATCCGCTCGCGGATGTGGCCGATGGCGCGGGTGGGGTTGAGGTGCTTGGGGCAGGCCTCCACGCAGTTCATGATGGTGTGGCAGCGGAACAGCTTGTAGGGGCCGTCCAGGGCGTCGAGGCGCTCCTCCTCGGCCTGGTCGCGGCTGTCGGCGAGAAAGCGCCAGGCCACCAGCAGCGCCTGGGGACCGAGGAACTTGTCGGGGTTCCACCAGAAGGAGGGGCAGGCGGTGGAGCAGCAGCCGCAGAGGATGCACTCCCACAGGCCGTCCAGCCGCGCCCGCTCCTCCGGGCTCTGCAACACCTCCTGCTCCGGTTCGGGGTCGCGGCGCTTGAGCCAGGGCTGCACCGCTTCGTACTGCGCGTAGAAGCGGCTCATGTCCACCACCAGGTCGCGGATCACCGGGCGCCCCGGCAGGGGGCGCACCACCACCGGCTCCTTCAGCTCGGCCATGGGCGTGATGCAGGCCAGGCGGTTGCGACCGTTGACGTTCACCGCGTCGGAACCGCACACCCCTTCGCCGCAGGAGTGGCGGAAGGTGAAGGATTCGTCCCGCGCCTTGATCTCCAAGAGCGCGTCGCGCAGCATCATGCCGCGCACCGTCTCGACCTGGTGGCTCTCCAGGCGCGGCTCCCGGTCCCGTTCGGGATCGAAGCGCCAGACACGAATCTCCATCAGTACACCCTCTCCTTCGGCGGAATGCTCTCCACGGT
>Ga0256841_1000058_pt1 | contig 125510 bp, 109 predicted proteins | sample 356308metaG_FD_185971 | JGI IMG/M metagenome (GOLD analysis project Ga0256841, IMG submission 185971) | Hydrothermal vent microbial communities from Mid Atlantic Ridge, Atlantic Ocean - 356-308 | ecosystem: Environmental > Aquatic > Marine > Hydrothermal vents | place: Atlantic Ocean: Mid...
GGTGCCGATGAACACGTTGGGGTGTTTCCAGGCCAACGAAATCATCTCTTCGGTCCAGGGATAACCGATATGAATGCCGATAATCTTCAACTCGGGGAAATCGATGGCCACGCGATCGAGCGTCATCGGCCGCGCCACCGTGGGCAGGAAACTTTGCGCCGAATGCCCCACCTGGATCTCGATGGGAATCCCCAACTCGGCGCATTTAGCATAAAACGGATAAAAGATGCGATCATCCGGGGGAACCCCATGCCAGTGGGGATAGAGATGAGCGCCGACAAAATGGAATTCTCGAACGGCGCGCCCGAGTTTCTCCAACCAGGGCATAATGCGATGAGCGTTCACGCCGATCACACCCTTGAAGCGATCCGGATGTCGCTCGATGACATCCTGAATCACCGTGTAAGGTTTTTCGAAGAACTCGTCAGAACCCGGTTTTCCGCCCGTCGTGGCGATGAGTAATCCTTTCTCGATGCCCGCGGCATCCATGCGGCGAATCTGCTCCTCTAGCGGGATACCCTGTTTGGTGAGTTCGAGAATCTTGACCCGACGCCAAAACTCATCGAGTTTAGGAGTATATTGCCGGGTCACTTCCGGCGTCCACAGGTTGACGACGATGTCGATGATCCGCATGGCGTCTCTCCTAGATGTTCCGTCGATGATCCTCCCAGTAGGGTTCCCGCAACACTCGCCGGAGGACTTTCCCAGTCGGATTTCTGGGCAAGCGCGGGACGAAATCCACCGATTTGGGCGTCTTATAGCCGGCGAGCCGCTCCTTACAGAAGGCGATCAACTCCTCTTCGGACGTCGTCGCTCCCGGCTTGAGCACAACCACGGCTTTCACCGCTTCACCCCATACCGGATGGGGCACGCCGATGACGGCGCACTCGAACACCGCCGGATGCTCATAAAGGACGCGCTCGACCTCCGAAGGATATACATTGAGGGCTCCGGTGACAATCATATCATGCTTCCGATCGACCAGATAAATGTACCCCTCTTCATCGACGGTGGCCAGATCACCGGTGTACACCCAGCCATCGCGCAAGGTCTCAGCCGTGGCCTGGGGATTGTTCCAATATCCCACCATATTCCCATCGGCATAGACGCAAATCTCGCCCACCTCACCCGGCGACACGCGCTCACCGGCATCATTGACAATGCGCACGGCGACATTGCACTGCGGACGGCCGCAGGAGGAGAGGAGCTTCGCCCATCGCTCATCGGCCAGAGCGAGCCGATGCTCGTGAGGTTCCAACACCGTTCCCGAACACCCCGTCTCCGATGTCGCATAGGTCTGGCGAAAATCACATCGAAAGACCTCTGCCGCGCGCCGCAGGACCGGTTCGGGCATCGGCGCCCCTCCGTACAGTAATACTCTCAGGCTGGAGAGATCATAATGATCGATGTCCTCTCGGGTGACGAGCATCTGAATCGTCGTCGGGACGAGATTGGTGAACGTGATGCGCTCCCGCTCTATCGTCTCCAACGCTCGCTGAGGCTCGAAATTGATGATGACGATGAAGCTTCCCACATAAACGGCGCAGAAAATTCCGGCAATCCCGGCCGCCGAGTAGAGCGGGGCGGGCAACATCACCCGGTGGCTGGAATGACTCCCGATGGCGTGGACATGGACGAACATGCCGATGAGCGTCCGTCGGTGAGTGTACATGACTCCCTTGGGGAAACCCGTCGTCCCGCTGGTGTAAAGGAATAAGAGCAGATCGTCCGGCTCGATGGGACGGTCGGGAATCGGCTCGGCTTCTTCCCCCTCTTGGATGAGCGCTTCGTAGTCCAGGAAAGAGCGGGGCACTTCCCTCCCCAGGCCCATCACGTCTTTGATCGTTTTGGACCGCCCCGCCACCCGCTCAGCAGAAGAAAAATAGTCTGGCCCAGCGACGAGCATGACTGCGCCAGCATCGTTACAGATGAACTCGACCTCCTTCTCCGTTAAGCGATAGTTGATGGGCACGCTGACGGCGCCGATCTTGGCCAGCCCATAGAGTATTTCAACATACTGGTGACAGTTTCTGCTCAAGATCGCCACGCGATCACCATGACGGATCCCTCGCTTTTGTAAAGCCGATGCGATGCGATTGACGCGAGCATTGACCTCCCGCCAGGTCAATCGCGTCTCTTCAAATACAATGCCCACTCGACCACCACTATATTCGGCGTGCCGCCGGACGACGTCGCCGAAGTTTTTCAAGTCGCCGAACATCACATCTGAGTCCTGCCAGAAATAATAACCAGAAAGAACGCCACGAGGGAGCCAATCAAACGTTATAGGCGACCCGCACGCGAGGTATGCGAAAGAGCGATTTCCACTCCCTGGCGATGAGGATGTCCATCAACTCGGAAGACTCGCCCCGGCGACGTTTGTCCATTTCCTGGCGGAGCGTCGCCAGCGCCTCGTCCACTCCAGAGCCGAACAGAGAGCGGAGGTACTCCATGGGAATGCGAGGTCGATCGCTGAACCGCCCATCTTCATCGAAAGCATCGGGCAACACGGGAGGGACGTAAAATACGTTTGGTTCCGTCCCATACTCGGGATGAAGTGGCAAGGCGACCTTCCACTTATAGACCAGGGCATAGATGGGACCATCGGGGTCATCCAAGAAGCCCACGAATCGAAGCCGACCCGGACACTGGCGCGCACAAGCTGGGGCTTCTCCCTTCTCGGTTCGAGGGAAACAGAAGATGCACTTTTGCGAGACGCCCGCCACCTTGTTGAAGTAGATTTTTTTGTAGGGGCACGCCCGTATGCACATTTGATATCCCTCGCACTTATCGGGATCGATGAGCACGATGCCGTCTTCTTCCCGCTTATAAATGGCCCTGGCCGGACAGGCCTCCAGGCACGAAGGATGGGTGCAGTGATTACACAGCCTCGGGAGGTAGAAGAAGTAATTGTTGGGATAGACGCCGCCGCCGGCGTCCTCATCCCAGTTGGGCCCCCACGGCATCGGTTCCTTAGCGTGGAGATAAGCGTCCTCGCCCCGAAAATACACCTCTTCGTGGTTCAATTCGATCGCCGACCCATAATCGGCTTCCTCGGGGAGCTCGCCGAGCCGGACTTCGCCGTTCTCCCAACCGCCGCCCTGCTGCTGCCAATCGCGGGGATACCCTCGTCCGGGCATTGTTTCGACATTATTCCAGAACATGGTCTGTTGACCCTCTTCATCCGTCCACAATGACTTGCAAGCCACGGTGCACGCCTGACAACCGATACACTTATTAAGATCCAAGACCATGGCAATCTGACGCCCCATGGTTCACCTCTCCTTTCAATCGGTTTTCTTGCCACGCCAGATCAAGGCGAAGAAATCGCCCCAACGTGGCGACCACACAGCGATAATAGCTCGATGCCGTGTGAGAGAGTACGCCGCGCTGAAGCTGATCGTACCAATTCAACACGTGACGTTTCAAGAAATCACGCTGCGCGAGCTGATACGATAACCGCTCCTCCTCATCTTTCACCAGACTCTCCTGATAGGCGAGAAAATGGAGAAACTCGAGCTGTACCGATAAATGATCGGGAGCCCAGGCATACTCGTCCTTCAGCCGATACCCGAAATACTCATAGAATCGGACCAGTTCTTCCTTGGCTTTCAGCGGCCGGGATCGCGTCAGCTCTTCGCGGATGGGAACCGGCGGTCCATCTTGACCGACCTCAAACAGTCGCCCGTACTCCTGGCCAAGCAGTGATGTCTGCCGAGCGGTCAGCATTTCGATCAGGGACCGGAGCTCATCAAAGTCTACCGAGTAAGGAAGCGCGCGTTGCACTTCGCTCAGCATCGCGGCCACCGCTTCCAACCCAAGAGGTCGCTCGACGAAAGGAAGATCATTGGGCGAGGCCATGAGATACGAGAATACGGCGAAAGCGATACTGCGGGCTCTGGCAGCCGATGGCGGTGAGTCGATATTCATCCCCGTCCGCCGAGAATCCGAAACCGATGGTCACTTCGGCCGTCGATCATCTTTTTCGTATCGCTCGACCTCAACGGTGAAATCTCGATAGGTTTGATTGGGAGCGAATTGAAGGAGTCGATGACCGAGATGACCGTAACCACCGACCAGAGAAGTCGGCTTGATGAGACCGGCCGTGCAAATGACGGCCGAGAAGTTCTGTCGATTGGGAAACATCATCGGATCCCACCCATGATACATGAACAACATGCCGGGCTGGATGCTGGGGCTGACCCTCACGTGGGCGATGAACTCGCCCGCGGGATTGAATACCCGAACGCGATCACCATCCTTGATCCCCCGGTGGCGAGCATCGATCACGCTCATGTAGAGATCAGGCTCGCCTCTTTGGAGTTGAAGCAGAAGAGGGTGATCCCGCCACATCGTGTGGACTCCATGCCGAGCATGCCCCATGATCAATCGCAGCGGATACCCTCCCAACCGCAGCGGTTGTTTGTAGCTGGGAAGCGCCTCGTCGAATTTGAGAAACCAATCCTGATCGAAATAGAACTGTTGTCGCCGGGTCATCGTCTTATATGGTCGCTTGTGGACGACGCTATCCGGGATGTCCGTATGGTATGGCGATTGGTGGGAATTCCACATCGTCGATTCAGATCCCCGAACCCGAATGATCCCCCGAGCGGCCAATTCATCAAAGCTGATCTTGGGAATCCCGGGCGTGCGATCCAGCAGGAATTGGGCGACGTCCTTGATGCTCTTAATCCGGCCGTTCATGGTATAGAGGTCCAGATACTGAGTGAAATCGCGTTTGAACGTACGTCCATTCACGTCATCCTCGATCGGTGGAATGCCGCGCTCTCGGGCTCGCTGACTGATCGCCTCCAATAGTCGATACATCGCCGTCCAGTCATCGACAGCTTCGCCCAATGGTCGAACGGCCGCATCGAGGACCTGAACATAAGGGAGTCGGGCATGAAACATGAGATCCGCCCGCTCATAATGATGAGCGATGGGCAAGACATAATCGGCATGATGAGCGGCAAATCCCATGTCGGGCACGAGCGCGACGATGGTCTCTAACTGATCGAACCCGGCCGCTCGCCAGTGGTTGGCCGAGGCTCGCCATCCCGGGCCACCATTGCCGGCGAAGATGCCCATTTTCCACCCTTTGGCCCCATAAGACGGAAACCACCCTTCCCGGATGCTCTTCTGGTAGTAGAAATCAATCGTCTCGGCCAACTCCCGTCCATAAATCTTTTCGTTGAGCTCCTTCATGTGACCCTTCTCATAATCCCAGGTCGTGCCAGAAAGCATCCGCAGACCCGGCCCGATCCCCGAGAAGGCGAACTCAAACAGAGAACGAGGATCCAGAGAATTGAGGATCTGAAGTCCACTCCCTTCGTACCCAATGTTCCCTGTGAGCGACAGAACGAGCAACATGGTGCGATGGAGCAGATCCCCGTGAAGCCATTTGCACGGTTGGTATCCCGTATAGATGAGCGCCGGTTTGGTGGTGGCCAGTTCACGGGTGATCTGGTAAATGACGTCAGCGTGCAGGCCGGTCACCTGAGCCGCCCATTGGGGAGTGTATGGGGCCACCTTCTGCTTCAGGAATTCGAACACCGTCGTGACCTCCACCTCTCCATCGAGCGTCCATACCGTCCAACTCCCTTCCAGGGCCGGTCGGATAGAACCCAACGCTAATGAAGGACGAGATGCTCGTTCCGATGGGGCCGCGGGAGCGCCGGTTGCCGGGGCGCAGACCGGTCTGGATGTTACTTCGTCCCAGAGATAAAACACCTGGTCATCGCCTTCCGTCATGAAATCTGTTTGGCGGAGGAACCGACGGGTATCTTTTCGGACCAACAAGGGAAGGTCCGTCTGTTCGGCGATATAGGCCCGCTCATACCACTTCTCTTTCAGGATGAGATGGACCATGGCGAGGGCGAGAGCCAGATCAGTTCCCGGTTTGGGATTGAGCCACTTACTGGCATGCATGGCGGTGGCATTGAATTCTGGCGAGATCGCCACGACAGTGGCACCATTGTATTTCGCCTCCCAGAAGAAATGAGCATCGGGCAGTCGAGTCACCGCTGGATTGGTGGCCCAAATGACGAGGTACTTTGATTGGAAGACTGAAGCGATCGTGTCCCCCACCGTTGGCGTCCCCAAGGTCATATAAGCTCCTGTGGGGAGGTCACCAACGCCCGAATAAAATTCGGGAACCGAGACGCCCGTGATGGCCGCGAATCGAGAGAAAGCCGCTAATGTGGCGTATTTGATGACCATCTGCGTGCCGCTCCCCGTAGAAATGGCGTCGGGTCCGTAGGTGATCGAGACATCGATGAATCGGTCGGCGATTTCTCGACACGCCTGTTCCCAACTGATGCGCATCCACTTCCCTTCCCCACGTTTCCCGACTCGCTTCATCGGATATAGCACGCGTTGCTTCCCATACATGTACGACGAATGACACAGGCCTTTCTGGCATCCACGAGGATTATAATCCGGTGCGTCGCCAGAAGCCCCATATTCGGCCTGCTGCTCCTCCCGCCAAACGAGACCATTTTTGACGTAAATATTCAACGCGCAGGCCCCGGCACAATTCGTCCCGTGAGTACCGCGAACGATTTTGTCCCACGTCCACTTCTGCCGGTAAAGATCTTCGAACCGACGATAGGGCCCGAATGGCCTGATGTTCATGTCGGCCAGAGAGCGGGGCGCGTAGTTGAGCATGAGCCCCAATGTCGCCAGTCCTGAGCCTTTGAGAAATCGACGACGCGTCACTCTCGATTCTTTCATGGTCTCATCCTCCCTGACGGCCATAAGCCGGGGCACGTCTCCCCGGGTTACCATTCTCTTGCTCCCCCTCGTTCGCCCAGGTAGACTTTCATCGCCAAAATGGCTTCCCCGTCTCATCGGGGAAAATGACGGTTTGAGAAGAGATGCCAGGAAAGTTGAACATGGAGAAGATCGCCATGCGTCTCAGGAAAGCTTCGGTGCCGATCGCCCTCCTCGTGATGCTCACTCTTCAGCCATGGGTCGGAGGGGCGCCTCCAATCGCTCAGCAGCCTCCGCCATTCTGGGTGGTTCGCTTCGTTGACATCGAACCACAAAAGGCGGAGCAATTCGAAAGAGCGCTCCGCGAACGCGTCCAAGCCATGCGGCGACTCAAACTGGGTCCCGAGTGGACTTGGTACGCCACCCGGCGCTCCAATTTCACATACACTTTTGCTCACCCGATGAAGTCGCTCTCGGAGATCGACGCCCTCTGGAAGCGCATCTATCAGCCCGAAGATGTACTGAACGAGAGCACCATCCAACGCCTGCTCAGCAGAGAGCGGGCCGCGATCCGGCGTCATCACAGTGAGCTCATTCAGCTTCTGGAATCCTGGAGTTACCATCCCAAAGCGCCAGCCGCCCAGACGCCTCCTCGTTTTCAGCACGTCGTCCTGGAATGGGTCAGACCAGATCGACTCCCTCAATATGAGAGGGTGATTCATCGGTTCCGCCAGGCATTGGCCAAGATCGCCCATCCATTCGGATACGACGCCTATCGAATCATCGTTGGCGATGGATCGTTCGCCTACGTCTGGATGGCTCCGAGCGCCCAACAGTATTATGCAGCGAATCACCTCGATGAGGTACTGAGACGCGCGCTGGGGCAACAAGACGCCGATCGGCTCCTCCAACAGTGGCGCTGGTGCTTGTGGAGGCGCGAGTCGTACGACGGGACGCCTCGTCCCGACCTCAGCTATTTCCCCTCACCGCGCTAGGACTCCGAGAGACCGGCATCAGCGAGAGCAGCTCGTCGCCCATAGGGGAGGGGCCGTACGAACCACACATTGATGAGTCCGAGCAGAGAGACGAGAACGACCATGAGGAAGGGGATGAAATAGCTCCCCGTGGTCGTGCGAAGATAACCGGTGATCGTGATCCCGGCGAAAGCACCAAGAGTATCGATCAAGGTGACGATGCCCAGGATGCGACCGAGTTCCCGAGGACCAAAGCACTCGGCGACCATCAGTTGGATCATGCTGAACGTTCCCCCATACCCTAATCCGAAGAGCACAGCAAACGCGCCCAACTGACGTTGGCTCCTGACGAGGCCGAGCGGGAGCGAACCTTGGTCGGGACGGAAATCCAGCAGGAGCAGGCTTCCCACGAAGAGCAACGCCGTGGTGACGATCATCACCGTTCGCTTGCTCATCCGGTCGCTCAAATAGCCGAATCCGAATTTCCCCGCGATACTGAACATGAAAATCAGACTGAGGTAAAACGCCGAGAGTTCCTGAGAGAGTCCCAGATCCTGCTTCAGATAGATGACCAATTGATTCTGAACCGCCAGAATGGCGAACCAGATGAACGCTGATCCTAAAGCCAGAAACCAGAGTACGCCGGTGCGCACTGCCTGGCTGAATGGCACTCCGGGGAGGGCTCGGGGAGCGCTGGGGTTCGGTGGCTCGTTCGGCGTGTCCGGAGCTGTACCATCAGGGAATTGACCCACTTCGCGGGGATGCTCTTTGATGACGAAAAATGTCAACGGCACAGCCACGAGCCACACGAGGGCGGCGATGACCCCGTATCCCCAGCGCCACCCCAAATCGGGATGGGCGATGATGGGAGCGACGACGTTGGGCAAGGTGGCGCCAGCCAGGCTCGAGCCAGCCACCAGCAATCCGATCACCATCCCCCGTCGCACCACAAACCAATTGGACAACAGAACCACATTGATCAACAAGCCACAAAGGATGAGCCCGACAGCAAACAAGGCATGCAAGATATAAAGATGCCAGACGGCGGTGACGAGGGGATAGGCCGTGACGCTGAGAGCCAACAGCAGAATGCCCGACCGCATGAGGCGACGGACGCCGAAGCGATCAATCAAAGCCCCTCCGAATGGAGCGAGCAATCCGGCGAGCAGCATGGTGATCGCTCCACACAGCGATACTGCCGCCTCGGTCGCCTGGAATTCCTCGATGAATTTCGGATAGAAGACCGGCGGGACGGAGATGGTCGCCCCATTGGTCATGTAATAAATGATCACAGCGGCCAGGGCAATATACCAGCCATAAAACAGGCGGGATGCTCCCCCGGCGCTGGCGACAAGCGATGACGAGTCGGCCGATCGTCTCACGACATCCTCCTCGTTGGTGACCCGACCTTCAGAGAACCTCATTCCCCCTTCCCATCGAGAGACCGGGAGAGCGAGGCCTCCCGACCGTTCACCCCCAACAGACCCTCACCGTGCGAGCACCGATCACAATGAGTGATCGGCGAACCCATCGACCATGATGCGTTCCGCACAAGGGCACCCCGTTTAACGATCGTCCCATCCCTGGAGGGATAGATGGCTATTGGCGAACGCGCTCTTCCTTGATCAACGTCCGCTTGTACAGCTCGCCATTCTCGTTGAACCAATGCCAGGTCCGCGCTCGATGATTTCCACACGGGCTGATTTGAATCATCTCATATAAGTACTTGTTGGGTTCATTCTTGTAACTCCACGTGAGCACAATCGTCTTGTCATCGACTTCCCAGGCATATCCCTTGATTCGCTCCGTATCAAAGAGCAGCTTTCCATCCTTCACCGTCGCCGGGAAGTGATGTTCTTCTTTCCGACCATCGTCCCACGTATACCGATTGATCTGATAGTACGGCGTCGCGTCATCTTCGGTGAATTGACAGGTCAGATGAGAAGCGTGTTTGTCAATGATGCGACCTTCGGCATCAACGTAAATATAGGTTCCCACCCAATCGCCTTCATGTCGAGCGAGTACGGGCATCTGTTCACGAATCGACATACGCAGCATCCTCCTTTCTCAAGAATGGATTTGAACAACCAACAATGCTGTTTCGCGTGGCTCGCTTCAGGACGTATTCCTCCTGGAGCTCACATCATACCACCATGGGTCGGGGTGATCATCGGTTTTGATCAGAAAGGCTTTCCGCCGCGTGAACCGACGGATGGCCGCCGATCCCATGCGCGAACCACCCAATCCAGACAACTTGAAGGCGTTCTTTTCGCCTTCGTGCACCATAGCCGTCAATCCAGCGTCGTTGATGCTGATCCCACCTGCTTGGATGCGCTGCCCTACAGCGAGCGCCTCCTCGATGGAACCGGCGAACACAGCGGCACTCAAGCCATAAATCGTATCGTTGGCTAACCTGACGGCCTCGTCCACGGTATCGAAAGCCATCACCGGCATGATAGGACCAAACGTCTCTTCGGTCATCACCTTCATCGAGTGATTGACGTTGGTGAGCACGGTCGGGCGGCACCAGAGCCCCCCACCTAATTCCTCAATGCGTCCGCCACAGTGGATTCGAGCTCCCTTCGCCACGGCATCATGGAGATGCGCCTGGATGACCCTCGCCTGTTGCTCATCGATGAGTGGCCCGAGTTCACCATCCTCGAAAGAGGGATAGGCGAGCCGTATTCCTTTGGCCCGAGCGACGAGCCGGTCGACGAATTCAGGGAACACGGTCCGATCGACATAAATGCGTTCGATGGAGAGGCAGGACTGACCGACATTGACGATCGCCCCCCACAAGATGGCGGTCGTGGCCCGCTCCATATCGGCTGATGCCAATACGATCGCCGGATCTTTTCCTCCCAGCTCTAAAAAGGCGGGAATGAAATTCCGAGCGGCGGCCTCAGCCACCTTGCGCCCCGTTTCGACGCTGCCGGTAAAACAGACAGCGTCGACGAGTTCGATGAGAGCAGCTCCCGTCTCTCCGGCTCCCGCGATGACCGCCAGCACGTCATGGAGTGGCGGGACGGCCTCGATACTCCGTGAGAGTGGTTCAATGAATCGCGGCGTCACCTCGCTCGGCTTGATGACCACAGCGCATCCGGCCAACAGAGCGGGGATGGCATCAATGAGGGAGAGGAGGAGAGGGAAATTCCAGGGACTGATCACGCCCACCAGAGGATAGGGAATCACCTCTCCCCTCACCCTGACGAACGGAAGGGAGGTGGGCTGTTCGTCTCCCGCCGAGAGCAGGGCGGGCGCCTCGCGCGCCCATCGACGGAGACCGGCGATGATCAGGTTGAATTCGACTTCCGATTCCGCTCGTCGCCCCGTATCGGTGGTGAGCGCGGCAATGAGAGGCTCCCGCTCGGCCAGCAGCGCTTCCTGCCACCGCTCCAGCGCTGCGATTCGCCGATCCAATCCTCCCTTCCACCAGTGGACCTGCTCTCGTCGAAGCCGGGCGCACAGATCGGCGAGTTCATCGCGTTCCGGGGGGGTAATCCAGTAGTCGCGCTGGCCCGTTCGTGGATTGCGCACGCCGATCCGCTCGCCCATGACTCAAATCACCCCCGCGTCTATTAATCGGCGAATGGTCTCCTGCTGTGTCCGGAGGAAATGGGAACGCTCGGGCACTTTATCGAGAAGCGTGTTGGCCGGATAAAACGTATGCTGGCGGTAACTCTCAGCGTATGCCTCGAAGCGCTGTCGGGAGAGCACATTGTCCATCCCCGGTCGCCGACGATATCGCCGAAGAGCGTCCAGATGGATCTCGGCATGCGCGACGATGCTCTCGCCCGGTCCCGCTTCGGCCAACACTTGCCCTCGATAGTCAACGATCATCGAGCCACCATCGGAAGACCCGCCGGGGATATCGATATCCTCCAGGCCAGCCGTGTTCGCCGAGACAACGTAGACGAGGTTTTCGATGGCTCGGGCCACTTTGGCGACAGCCTTGGGCGTGGGGCGCGGGCTGGCAACCTCACAGGTGGAATGAACGAGGATCTCAGCTCCCCGCATGGCCAGACAGCGAGCGATCTCTGGATAGAGGATCTCCTCGGACGCCACGGCCGCCAAGCGGCCGATCTCGGTTGACGCCACGGGGAAGACGCCATCCAATCCGTAAATATCCAGATAGCGATCCCACACGTCATGAGGCGTGGGCGCGTACATGGAATTCAATCGTCGATAGCGTAAAATCACGTCGCCGGCGGGATCGATGATGAAGCTCGTCTGAAAATATAACCCCGGAAAGTGAGCGTCCAGCTCATAGGCATTACCCGCCAGGAAGATATTGTTTTCCCGAGCAATCTCGCCCAGCAGTTCATACTCTGGACCATCGGCCTCCAGGCAAGCTTTATGAGCCCATTCCTCGATGCTCTCGCCCATAGGAAAACCGGTGAGGAAATATTCTGGCAGTACGACCAATCGCGTCTCTTTCCCCAGCCAAGCGATACTGGCCGCCACCTGCCGCCGCAATCGATCGATCGTCGCGCGCATCCGGGCTCGAGCATCCTCGCGATGTTGCGCTCGATTCACGGCACGACAGACGATCTGCAGCGCGAGCGCTCGAAAAGCACGCGTTTCATTTTCATTCTCCGTCATCGTTCCCTCTCCCGCATCACTGATCGGGCCTCCCCGTGAGGTCAACCCGATGTCAACCAATCACCGATGCCATACGGATCAGGGGCCGGCTGAGAGAAGTGCTCGTGCACGATGCGCCACTCATTCGCCTCATTTCGAGTGAGTACGAAGGTGCCCCGGAAGCGAACCATTCGCTCCTCGCCCTTCACTCGGACCTTCACCTCGACGATGCCCGCGATCCAGCCCATATCCCCGGAGACTTGACTGTACGGCCCCTCGACCCAACGACAGGAAATCATATCCAGCGGCGCATTCACGAAGGCTCGCCAGCCGCGGGCGATGCGGTCGAATCCGATCGTTGACCAACGCGGCCCCTCGACGAAGACGTACGTCGTATCCGACTCGGCATATCGACCAATGATATCGTCGATGCGCTTTTCGATAACCGCTTGGAAGTGTTGTTCGGAGATGTCCTTGAGTGCTGTCATCAATCACGTCCTCCGGCCAGATCAAGGGGGGCTCACTGAGGGGGAGCGCATCCATCCCGTGATGGTCATCGCAACGACAGAGGTTCGACGCGAGGGATCATCCACATGACGATCGCCGCTGAGAGGATGTGCATCACCGAGACGATGACGAAGACCGGCGTGTAGGATACATGATCGACGAACCATCCCACCAGAGGCTGAAACAACATTCCCCCGAAGCTCCCCGCCGCTCCTGACACCCCCCACACCGACGCCACATGCCGCGAGGCGAACAAGTCGGCGGGGAGCGTGAACAACGAAGACGATTTCACCTGAATGGCGAACATGGCCACAGCGATCACCATCAAGGCCCAGAAGGCCGATCTCGCCGAGACGGCGAATAACACCAGAGGCACCAGCAGAGCACCTATCCAGATGACCAGTTTCCTGGAAGCATTCAATGACCATCCACGAGCGATCAATCGACCTCCCAACCATCCTCCACTCAAGCTCCCCACGTCAGCCGCCAAGAACGGGATCCAGGCCAACAACCCGATCTCGGCGAGATTGAAGCCGCGTTCATCGGACAGATATTTAGGCAACCAAAACACAAAGAAGTAGAACGCACCATCGCAAACGAACCGAGCGAGCATCACCCCCCAAACTTCTTTATAGCGGAAGTAGTCAACCCACCGCATCCCATCGTTGGTGGACGACGGCTGGTACCGCTCCCTGAGAATGAGCTCGGCTTCCTCCGGCGTAATACGGGGATGACATTCCGGACTCCTATAGAGTTTCTGCCAACCCACGAGCCAGAGGAGCCCGATGACGCCCGTGGCCACAAAGGCTAACCGCCACCCTACGGTGAGAACGAGCGTGGCGACCAGAGGGGGAGCGATAATCGCGCCCAGCCCAGGGCCCACATTCAAAATACCGACGGCCATCGACCGTTCTGATCGGGGGAACCACTCGGAAATCGCCTTGAGCGATGCCGGATAATTCCCCGCCTCTCCGAGACCGAGAAGAAAACGGAACAGCGAGAAACTCCACACTCCCGTTCCCACGGCGTGAAGCATATTGGCCAGCGACCACCATACGACGGCCAATGAAAATCCTCGTTTCGTTCCCATCCGGTCGATGAGGCGACCAGCCAGAATCTGCATGAGGGCATAAGCGAACAGAAATGATGACACGATCCAGGAGTAGTCGCTCGCCGTGAAGCCGAACTCCTCACTGAGCACGGGCGCGGCCACCGAGATGGCCTGGCGGTCAATATAGTTCACCGTCGTGGCCAGAAAGAGTAAACCGATGATGATCCATCGGAGGTGGCGAATCGGTCGGATCGATTGCCCCACGCTCAGATCGGATGAGAGTGTCCCCATACGTCGGTCTGAGATCTCAGAGACGAGCGATCACCTCGTCAAGATCACCGATGAATAATAAAAGCCTCACCATCTGGCTTTCTTCTTGAAATACTTCAATGCGTCTTCCAAGCTCTCCGGGAGATATTCGAGAAAGGCATTAGGGGGATAACGGGATTGATACTGCTCCATGACGTGAGCATACAACGCCGTGTGCACATCGGGAATGCGATGGTGCTTCCGGAAGGCGGCCAGCGGGAGACGAGCCGTGATGATCGTCTCATGAGGTGATGCGGCCTGAGCGATGACCTCGCCACGAGGACCGAAGATCGCGCTTCCCCCTGTTCCACCCGGGTCCTCCACGAAATGAGGGTTGCCCGGCGACAGGGCATTATTGACGGCCATCCCATACACCCCGTTTGTCCGACAGATCACGATCATATCGGCGCGCCCAAATCCGCCCGTCGACGTTCGAATGATGATCTCGGCCCCTTTGATGGCCAGCGCGCGATAGAGTTCCGGTTCCCACTGAACTGAGGACACGGCAATATTGCCAATATCGGTACGGGCCACGGGGAGTACGGCATCCCATCCGTACAACTCGACATATCGATCTAATACGTCGTACACGGTCGTGGTGAACAACTCGAAGCCGGGAAAGACGCCATGTATATTACGAGCCTTCCACTGCTTGGAGACGATCTTCCCGTCAGGACCGATGATCACCGAGATGCTCATGATATGACGCGGCCAGTCTTTGTCTTTGGCGTAGGTGCCAAACGTGATATAGCAGTTGTACTGCTTGGCCTTCTCTCCGATGGCCTCGGCCTCGGCGCCAGGGAGCTCCAGAGCGAGGTTGAGGATCTCTTTTCGCGTCCACCGATCCCAACCCGTGATGGGGAACTCATGAAAAGCGATGAGATCCTTTCGCCCGCCGAAGTACTGCGCTTTGTCAATGAGATCGAGCATGTGCTTGAGGTTCTCCCGCTTCCCCGGCGCCGGATTTCGTCCATCTACCGCTCGAACGCGAGATTGGACGACGCTGACGGTGATCTCCTCGCGGCGCAAGGGAACGACGTCATACGTCCCATCGTGCTGAGGCGCAGATGGTGCGGATCTCGACGCGAATGCCCGGCCCGCCTCAGGGACGACTCCTACGGCGACCGCGCCAGCCGTAAACCGAAGAAACTCGCGGCGCGACGGACCTCGTCGCTTCCGCGGCCATGTCCTCCGTGTCATCATCGCTCTCCGGGCCGACCGACCGCTGTTCGATGGTTCAGAGGAATGGTCGTCGGCGCTTCTTGAAGGCGTCTCATCGACCATCACCGAAGCAACGGTGTAATGATCGCTTCGAACTCTTCGTATGTCTTCCGACCGACGAGTTTCTTCCTCACCTCACCCGTTCGATCGATGAGATAGGTGGTGGGTAGAATTCCCTCGAACCCCTCATCCACAACGCCCACGAAACCGTCCAGGTCGGTCTCCTTTCGGAGATACACGGAGAAGCTAGGAGCCCGGTCCCGCACATAGGGTCGGACCTTCGTCTCCAGCTCATCGGGTTCATCCACCGACACGGCGATGATCGTCAATCCGCGATCTCGGTACGCCTCCTGCAATTTGGAGAGGTCGGGGAATTCCTTGAGACAGGGAACGCACCACGTCGCCCAGAAATTCAACAAAATGACGCGACCGCGATAGTGATGAAGGAGTTGCCGCAACTGCTCTGCACTGATGAGCTCGACCGACTTGGGATTGAGCAGATGCGACGGGAGAGAAGCCCTCGCCGCCTGAGAGAGACCCCTTCTCCCACCGTCAACCATCGCGGGTATGGCGATGAAGAACGCGATCATCCAACCAACGAGGCATCGACCCGTTAGATGCTTTTTCTCTCTGTCCATGCGATCATCACCTCAGCAATGAGAATGGATGGGAGAAATGCTCTACCGACATCTTCGTCAATAGGCTCCCTGCCAGGTTCTATCGGGTGGAGGAGGATGTTCCCTCACGAGCCGCTGATTACTTTTTGGCGATGAGCGGCTCCAGGGCTTGAAACAGAATTTTGTTGTCCTGCTGCCAAGCGACAAAAACTGTCCCATCGGACGCAACAGCGACAGTGGGAAACATCGACGCCGTCTCTCCTGATCCTAACGCCCGAATAGGCCCAAAGGTTTTTCCGTGATCGTAGGAGATGCGAAGGTAGGCTCGACGTGGGCCCGAGACCTTGGCATCCCACACAACATACACGCCGCCCTTCGGCCCGACGGCGAGTTGTGGATGGTCGGAGATCTTGGCTCCCGGATGAATGGCTCGTGGTTCGGCGAACGTCTTGCCGCCGTCCTCGGAGACAGTGAAATACACGCCCGGAGGCGTTTCCGCCGCCGTGAACCAAGCCGCATAGACCCATTTCTCCTGATCCGTGGCCAGGATCGCCGGTTTCAGAGGACATCCATTGATCATCCACTTCTTGGAAGTCAACCGTACCGGTGCGCTGAACGTTTTTCCTCCGTCATCAGATCTCAGCACGACGCTGTTACGGAACCCCTCCGGATAAACATGCCGCATGGAGAGGAACAGCGTCCCTCGAGGCGAGAAAGCCGCGTCCAACTGACAACACGGGCAGGCCGTGTCGCGACTGATGAGTCGATCGGGCTCGAACGTCTTTCCTCGGTCCCAAGAGACGGCTCCATAAATGGAACCATTCGCTCCCGGGGCGTTCATATGTCGCGTATCGATCCAAAATGCGTGCACCGATCCGTCTGGCCCCACGGCCATTGTTCCGAAGCAATGCGCCTCGCTCAGCCCGCCTCCGACAATCTTGCTCTGGTCTTCCTTCAAGATCGTATTCAATGTGCGCTCGCGCTCGAAAGTGCGCCCCCCATCAGTGGAGCGGGTGTATCGGGCATCAGTGGCATCTTTATCCGCCGTGGCGGTGGCTCGATTACCGGAGAAGAACACATGAATGACGCCCGAGTCATCGACCACGATCTTGGGTCGACTGGTGCTGAATCCCCAAACCGATCCCTCCACGCTATTCACGCGGATGGGCTCAGTGAACGTGCGCCCTCCATCGGTGGAGCGCGCAAAATACAGATTGGTGTAGATGCGATGGGTGTGAGTCTCCCCCGCGGGAATCTTGGCCTGCACGGGTAGCTTCTCCACCCAGATGAGGTTGATGCTTCCATCGGGACCAAGGGCCATGGTGGGCGTACTGGCTTTGTTCTCCGGTGCGCTGAGCACGATGACCCGTGATTTCTCCCCTTGATCGGGCGCGCCGGGATGTCCTCCCGCGGCAACCAGGGTGATTCCTCCCGTTGCTAATGCCAAACTGAACGCGTAGGCGAATTTCACCATGCCTTTATTCATGACGATCCTCCTTTGCGATTCTAGCCGTTCGAGGCGTTGCTGTACAGCTCATGGCAGAAAAAGCGAAAAAAACTTACAATGAGGACAGCAGCTTGAGACTTCACACGGGCTCTGGTTCGACCCGGCGCACCCCCGAATGCAAACAGATGACCGCGTTCTGCTCCTCTTCCACCGGGCGGTGCAGTGAAACTCACAGAGAGTCTCCCGAAAAGAACATGGTCCCGGTCATTCCGTTCACCGAGACGCTCGTTCGCCGTGCAATCCAATGGGTCGTTTGATGTACTGGCCGATTCCCGGCTTGGCCACGATTTGACCCTCAGAGAAGACGCGCCGACCACGCAATACAGTATGGACTGGCCATCCATGGAGTTCCATGCCTTCGAAAGGAGTGAAGTCCTGTGCCGAATGAAGGATCTCCGGCGTCACCGATTGTCGCTTCTCCATATCGATGATGGCGAAATCGGCATCAGCGCCGACCATGAGCGTCCCTTTCTTCGGATACAAGCCAAAATTGATCGCCGGATTGGCGGCCACGAGTTCGGCCACTCGCGTGAGCGAGAGTCCACGTTTATGGCTACCCTCTGACAGGAGCACCGGATAGAGCAGCGATGATCCTCCAAATCCAGGAAGCGCCGTCCAGAGGTCCTCGCCTTTATTCTCCTCAAAGCAACAGGCATGATCGCTGACCACGCTATCGACTTCCCCATCGAGGATCCCCTGCCATAGGAAATCGGCATCCGCTCGCGTTCGAATCGGGGGATTGACTTTCCCTTTGATTCCACCCGCCGTATCATAAGTCAGCGCCAGATGGTGGAGCGTCGTCTCCAGCTTGATATCCAGATGCGGATATCGGCGTCGCGCCTCGATGCCCGACTGGAGAGCCGCCTGACTGCTCAGATGGAGAAGATTGAGCGGGCAACCGGTAGCGTCAGCCAGGACGACGGCTTCCCGGATGGAGAGACTCTCAGTGAGCGGAGGACGCGCCCGACTATAGGCTTCCAGGCCTCTCACCCCCTCGGTCTTCACTTTTTCGATGAAGACGCGAATGAGTTCCGGGTTCTCACAGTGAAGACTCAGCGCGATACGTCCAGCCGCCCGATGCCTTCGGGCGACCTCGGCCACGCGCTCCATCAACAAGTAGAGATGGCCGAGATCGTAATTCTCGGCCATGGTATACTCCGCCCCCCGAGTGGAATCGGCAGCCAGCGTGAGGCCCTTGTAGAACATGTAGAACTTGAACGACCCCACGCCATATTGCTCGACGAGCATGCTCACCTCATCGAGCTGCTGGCCGGTCATGATCGCAATATGGTAGCCATAGTCGGTGTAGAAATGCCCCGAGGACAGCTCCAGGACTTCGGGAAATATCTGCTCATAAGGGCCCGACTTGTTCAAATAATGGTGACCGGTCCGGAAGTAGCTCAAGATCGTGGTCACGCCGCCCACTGCCGAGGACGCCGATTCACTCTCGGCATCCTCCGATAATGGCCGATAAATGCCCACGTGATAGTGCGAATCCACGGCTCCCGGAAAAACGAATTTCCCCGAGGCATCGAGGACGTCATCTCCCTCAGTGGCGGCAATGAGATCGCTCACATTGGCGATACGCCCATCCCGGACGCCGAGATCAGCACGTATCACACCAATGTAAGGGATCACTAAAGTCCCATTTTTGACGACGAGATCATACCGAGACATGTCTTCCTCCCTTCACTCTCATGAACGCAGATCATATGGCGGAGATGCGCCGGGGCCTCACCACGTTCATCGGTTATCCAGTGTATCGGCCGTCAACTGATTCATGAGCTCGCCAATGTCATCTAAGGATTCCAGGTCATCGATGAGCTGGTGGATGAGCTGTTGCCGCTCATCGGAGATGATGCCATCGGCCAGCGCGGCGAACTTCCGCCTCAATTCCCCATCGCTCAATGGATCGCGCGGATCTCCCTTAGGATAATCGATTCGGCAGGTGAGCGTTTGACCAGATGTCGTTCGAATATCCACCCGGCATGGTTGCATCTCGGGAAACATTCGCTCGAACGCGTCATCAGCACGCACTTTCACTTTGCTCACCAGGCCCAAAATCCGGGGATCGCGCAACCTGTCCGGTTGAAATTGTCGTGGAGTGACCTCTCGATCGACGATGGCGGCGGCAATACAGTATGGGAGACTATGGTCGGCCGTCTCCTTGGATGTGATATCGTACTTGGACGGATCGGCTAGGATTTCTGCGGCGCGACCGATGCTGGTGATCATCACTTCTCCGATGTCCTCCGGCGTAAGGCGGTGATCGTGGACCAGCCGGAGCGTCGCGGTGATGGGCGAATGGGTGAGCGCTTCGCTCGGATAGGGTTTCATCGAGCAGTGCATGATGCGAAATTCAGAGCCCAGCCCTTCGGTCAGCTTCTCGGGCCGCCATTCCCGGCCCACTTCGGCGAACAATCCTTCTCGCCCCTCGAAAATCGTTTCCGGACCGACGAATCCCCGTCGCGCCAACAGGGCGGCCATGACGCCGCTTTGGGTCGCCATGGGATCGACCGTATTCTTCATCATCGTCAACTTGCCCGCCGTGACCACGCCCAACGTTCCATTGTGAGCACCGGAGATGCCGATGGCATGAACGAGCTGGTCGACGGTGAGCCCCAGCATTTTACCGGCCACGACCGGTGAGGCGAATTGCGTCAACGTGGCATGATGCCAGCCCAGTTCGCGAATGCCCGGGACGGCGGCTTCGCAGAGACGCATTTCGAGGTCATAGGCGATGACAAGGGCCGTGATGAGGTCTCGCCCCGACCGATGTTCCCGCTCCCCGATCGCCAGAGCGGCGGGAATGAGATCGCTCGGGTGACAAGGGTCCTGCTTCCAATACACATCATTATAATCCATGACGCGGACCATGAGACTGTTGACGAATGAGGCATTGACTGCTGACGTTTTATCGCCGAATCCGATGATCGTCGCTTCTCTTCGTCCACCTAATTCCCGAGTCACTTCATGGGCGATGCGACAATCTTCGATATGGTACCCACCGAAGGCACACCCAATCGCGTCGAGCAAGAATCGCTTGGCCTCTCGAACAACGTCGGGCGGGAGATCGTCATACTGGAGTGCTACGGCATATTCAGCCCACTGACGCGAGATCGCTTTGGTCATCGGCATCCTCCACAGGTGTTGAGAACGTGAGCCATGGGGAGAGGGATAATCGAAGGCACGAACACCGATTGTCAGAATGGACGCTTCTTGCTCACCAGATCGAAATCGATGAAGTCAGCGTGGTGAAAGATGATCGACTCTGGCGATCGCGTGACGTGATCCCCTTCTTTAGAGTGCGTGGCGACCACATGCATGACGCCTTCGGGCAACCCTCGGCGATAGCACATCCCGACGCCGACGAATGGATGACGCAGATAATGCCCTTTTTGGCTTCGGATGAACCGACCGTCTTTCTTCTCGTATTCGATGAGTTTCCCCACGTCGGCCAACAGTGCGCCGGCGATGAGGTGATCTCGATTGATCGGCATGCGGTCTCCATAGGCTTCTCGCAAAACGCCCTCCACGGCCATACACATGCGACAGACAGTGCGCACGTGCTCAATGAAATTGATGCTCACATCATCCGCCCACAACGTGAACGGCATCTGGAGAAGATCATCGAGCGTCCACCCCCCATCTCGAAGGGCATCCTCCCAAACAGCGAGCGTCTTCTCGCGCAACTCCTGATCCTGGATTTCATCGAATTCGGGGATGAGTGTCCTGATCCGCTCTCTCATCGTTCCACATTCCTCCGCAAGGTGAAAGAGTGCAATAGCGGACATCTCGTCCACTACTCCACTCTTTCACCCTTCCACTGTCTCTCTTCGGGACCATCGTATGCGATATCTGTGGGATGGATGCGGCGCATGGGTTTCTGGCGGCTCTTCTCTTCGTAGATATGCGCGACGAGCCCCGGTATTCGAGCCATCATGAAGAAAGCATCAGCCAAGATGGGCTCGAATTTCAGTTCGCAGAGCAGAGCGGCGATGGCGCCATCGGCGTTGATGGGAACCGGCCTCTGGAGTCGCTCGCTCAATGCGCGTTCGATGGCCCGCGCCATGGCTACGAAGTCACCCGCGATACCCCACGTCGCCGCCAGCTCGAATAATCGGATCGTACGGGGATCCCGCGTATGCAGGCGATGTCCGAATCCATGAATGCGCGCACCACGATCGTGAAACTTTTTGACCACCCAGTTGGCCGCTTCTTCCGGCGAAGTCGATTGCTGACGTTGATAATGGACGCCTTCGGAGAGGACGTTCATGCACTCCTCGATGGCTCCGCCATGATACTGAGAGATGGCCAGGATGCCTCCCGCCACGGCGGCGCTCAACTCCGCCCCCGTCGACGCAATCGTACGGGCGGCCAGCGTCGAAGGCGGCGACCCTCCATGATCGATCACCGAGACGAGTATGGCCTCGATGACCTTCCCCTCGTTCCCCTTGGGAAGCTCTCCCTTCAACGCCAGATAAATGGCCTCCCCGTAGGAGATGCGCCCGATGAGCTCATCGAGGCGATATCCCCGCAACAGGATCTTATTGGGCTCGACCTTTGTAATTGCCGTTTTCCATCGCAAATCAGTCATGACTCATCCGTCCTGGAACTGGCGTCCACTGCCGAGATGACCTCTCGATTCATCGCCACGTGATTCGCCTCAGAGCGAGATGGCCCCATCGAGAATGCGCCGAGTAACTTGGGGGACGTCATTGAAGGTTTCCACCAGATAAGCGCCCACTTGCCTGAGCCGCCTCACCTTTCCCTCATAGGTTCCGCGATTCCCCTCGACGATGGCACCGGCGTGGGAAAAGCGCGTTCCCGATTTGGCGGCGCGCCCGCCAATGTAGGCGATGAGCGGTTTGGTGAATTCTCCCCGTTCGATCAATTCGGCAACGCGTTCCTCCTGAGAGGTCCCAATCTCTCCAAACATGACTACGGCCTTCGTCTCCTCATCGGCCTGGAAGAGTTTCAAGACATCCGGCAAGGGCATACCCACGATAGCGTCTCCACCCACATGGACAATCGTGCTCGTGCCCATCCCCTGTTTGCCGAGATAATAGGCGGTCGACGCGCTCATTCCTCCGCTTCGGGAGACGATTCCCACAGGACCCGGTTTGAACCAAGCGCGGGCTGATTCTGCCGTTCCCCCCATCATTCCCAGAACGCCTTTGCCCGGGCTGAGAACACCAACCGTATTCGGTCCGATGAATTGTGCCCCTCGTTTCTCCGCCGCTCGAATGATCTCCAGCACATCGTACAACGGGACGCGATCGGGGATGAGCACTAACAGCTTAATACTCGCCTCGATGGCCTCCAACGCCGCTTCTTTCACCAGGGGAGCGGGGACGAATATGACGCTGATGTCGATCGGACCGACATTCTCTTGAGCTTCAGCGACCGTGTCGAATACGGGAACTCCATGAACGACGCGTCCTCCCTTTCCCGGAGTACATCCAGCCACCACACGCGTTCCATATTCCATCATGAGTCGAGTGCGCACCGAGCCCTCCCGCCCGGTGATCCCCTGAACGAGTACCCGCTTCGTTTGATCGATGAGAATGGCCATGGCGCCAGATGATGTGCATCACTGTTCAACAGGTACGACACTCTCTACGGCTTCGCTCGTTCGCTTGACTTTTTGGCGATACTCATCGAGCCCCTCGATGGGCAAGTCAATCCTGGCCCCGTTCTGGCCATGAAACCAGCACTCCACCTCGCACGCCAGGCATTCTATACAGCCCCCGCGTTGGGCCTCCTCTCGAGTGATTGCCAGTACGGGAAGGTCATTCTCTAGTTTCAAGATCTGAGGAACGCAGGCCTGGACACAGATCTTCGTCTCGCAATGCGCGCACTTGGCATGATCGAAGGTGATCGTTCCCGTACGAATGTCGAACGCATACGGCTCGTGAGGTGGGGCATCTTCGGCCGGGGTCGAAGGGATTCCGACCGGCGTTCGCTCAGTGGATCGATGGGCGTCGACCAGTTGGCGAAGCCGTTGAGCACAAAAATCAGCCGAATCATCCTTCCGGTAAACCTCGACGGGAGCGGGGAGATCTCGAGTGTAAGCTTGTATGATGTGCGCCGCGAGGTCCTCTCCATTTCCACCCAATCGAAGCACCGCGGGAATGGAAAGGTTTTCCTCCCGAAACGCCTTCACCAGCGCCCGCGCGATGTGAAATTGCTCCTGGCTGGCCACGCCGGATCCGGACTCGAAGTAGGCGTCGATGTTGGGCTGGGAGAGGATGATCTTTGCCGCACGGTAGAACTTAGAGGCGGGAGGATTCCCGCTCGTATCACAAAAATTGGCCACCTTGAATCCCCATCGCGTCACGGCATCCATAGACATCATCGAGCCACCACCGCCAGCCCCGTGGAACCCGATGTATCCCTCCCCGGCCCGGAACCCCTGGGCCAATTGGATGAAATAAAAAGTTCCCCGATAGTCATTTTTCTCGACGTGATAAGCGATACGCTCCAGCTCCGTGGGCGGATGATTCAACTCCCGAGCGATCTCGATCCCCAACTCGGGATGCCGATAGACGGCATAATCATCCACCGTGATGCGACAGTCGGCGGCGACGACCTCCCCATCGGCCGTCAGCACCAGCGGATTGATCTCGGCCGCGCGCGCCTCCACTCCTCGTGCGACGAGGTAGAGCTTTTCCAGCACCTCAGCCAGCTGTACCTGCAATCGTCCGCGGATGCCTGTCCGGCGAACGATATTCCGCGCCTGATAAGCGTGGAGGCCTTCAATCACATCGATGGCCTCACGAGCCACCTTGTCTGGATGGTGCTGCGCGATGTCCTCCACGCCCGTTCCTCCCACGGAACTGAACAGCATGACGGGTCGGCGCTCGCTATCATCGATGATGAACCCCAGATAGAACTCCCGCTCGACGTCGAGCTTCTCCTCCACGAGGACGTATTCGACGGGGAAATTCTCGACCCTCATGGAGAGGATGTCGGCTGCTGCCGCCCGCGCTTCTTCAGCCGTTTCGGCGAAGCGAATGCCTCCTATTCCCGCTCGACCCGTGGTCCAGACCTGAGCCTTGATGACCACGGGCAGTCCAATCTCTTCGGCGGCATTCGCGGCCCCCTGGGGAGTCGCGACGACCGCTCCCCGTGGAATACGGATTCCCTGCTGCCTGAGCAACTCTTTCCCCTGATACTCATGTAATCGAGCCATGGTCCTTTCCGCCCCTCAACAATAAGTGGCGCAAGCCGTCAGCTCGCGTTACTTCATTCTTGCGGTGTGGCTTACGAGGCTATGGTTGGCCTCTTCGGGTCATCACAATGGTCGCCGGCGATGAGGCCTCATAGTGACCACCTCACAAGCTCCCGCCCCCATTGGCCATCAGGATTTGCCCTCTCAACCAATATGCATCCGGGCTGACCAGGAAGGCGACGACCTTGGCAATGTCCTCCGGCTCGCCCAATCGTCCCACCGGCGTCCGATTGAGGGCGGCTCGGCGAATTTCATCATTCTCGATGAACGGGCGACCCATATCGGTGTGCGTCAATCCCGGCGCGACGCCATTGACGACGATGCCTAGCGGAGCCAATTCCACGGCCAGAACCTTGGTGATCATCTCCAGCGCCGCCTTGGAAGCAGAATAGATCAAGCCGCCGGGGAACGCCCGATGGGCGACTTCCGACGAGATGTTCACCATCGCTCCCCCGCGATCTTTCATCAGAGGCACCGCCGCCCGGGCACACAGCCAGACCGCCTTGGCGTTCACATCCAGGATGCGATACCACTCCTCTTCGGTCATCACCATGAGGGGAGCGACCGTGATCTGTCCGGCGTTGTTCACCAGGATGTCGAGCCGACCGAACTGCTCTTTGATCGCGGAGAACATCTTCTCGACCTGATCGGCCCGGGAGACGTCGGCCTGGAGGGCTATGGCTCGCCCTCCGTTGGACCGGATTTCATCGACGACCTGCTGGGCGCCCTGAGCGCTTCGATGGTAATTGACGATGACGTGAGCGCCGCGATGGGATAATTCCAGGGCGATGCTCCGTCCGATTCCCCGCCCCGCCCCGGTGACGAGGGCGATCTTATCTTTTAACACTCCATCCATGCGTCCTCCAGGATGCGGCGTAGGATGCCGCCTCAGCGAAAGATGCGATCACTCGGCATAGGGAGCGCCGGCCGCTGAGCGTTCACTTATGCAGCCACCCGTTGCCGATATCCTTTTTCCCGCGCGTGAGTCGCACGGTGTAGGAGTACATATCCGTGCGATAGAGGGTCTTGACGTATTCGACGGGTTCACCGTCACGACTGAAGACGGTGCGCTCAATGGAGAGCAACGGCGCGCCAATATTGACTTCGAGCAGGCCAGCCACATATCCATCGGCGAGCGCTGCTGAGATGACCTGAATGGCTTCACCCAACCGAATGTGATACTTATCCTCGAGGATCTTCAACAACGAGCCTTCGGCGAAATCTTCTCGGCTCAACCGACGCCCAATCGACTCGGGCAGGTAGTTGATCACGTAGCTATAAGGCGTCCCTCGAAACGAACGAACCTTTTTCGCCCTCAATACCCGCTGGCCAGGTTTCATGCGGAGCTGCTCAGCCTCAGGCTCAGCAGCCTCGATCATCGAAACATCCAGCACCTTCACCGTTGTCTCAATGCCCATGGCCATCAGATCTTCGATGAATCCCGTCAAGCGAATGGATCCTTTCGCCGGCTTCCGTTGCGTGACGAAGGTGCCCAAACCTTGCCGACGCTCAATCAGTCCCTCCTCGACCAGAGACGCCAGCGCTTGGCGCACGGTGATGCGGCTGACGCCATATTGCTTACTGAGCTGGGCCTCGGTGGGGAGCCGCTCACCCTGAGCGAGTTCGCCAGAGTTAATCTTCTCCCGCAGGATACTCTCCAGCTGGTAGTAAAGAGGTACTTTTTTATTCTCGAACGGCATCGACGTCCACCTCAGTTCTCAACGTCTCGCTCGGAGAGCCTTCATACAATCATACCTCGAGCTCAGAAATATTTCAAATTCAATCCGATGGTGAAACTCCGCCCGCGCGCGGGCGCGAATTGAAATTGCTCTCGATAAAATTTGTTACCCAGATTCTCCACCGCCAGCGTGAGGCTCACCCTGGAGTTATCCCGGTCAACCAGATTGATGCCTCCTCTCACCGTGTGGACGGTGAACCCCAACAGGCCCCAAAGGTCGGCGGCCTGCAGGAGAGGAGACTGCCTCAACAACGGGGATACACGGTGTACGTGGGTCTGGGATCGAGCCGAGTATTCCCACCAGAGGCGATTGGCACGATCATTCCAGCGCAGTCCGGCTACGATCTTATACGGTGTGATGCCCCCGGCGGGGACGTCTCGCAGAGGGTGTTCGCGATCCAGAGGATTGATGGCCTCCTTGACGACCCCGTACAGATAGCTGAAGTTCCCAAACAGCGAAAAGATCGACTTCGGCGCCCGGATGGGTACTTCCCAGTCCGCTTCCACGCCCTTGATGCGCACGCGAGAAAAGTTGAGCGTCTGGAAGATGGGGCCTCCCGCCTCGGCAGAGAAAGAGACCTGTTCGCGGGTCAGGAAATCTTTGTACCAACTGTGGAAATAACTCAGCGAGCCGCTGAATCGAGCCGTCCTGACCTTCACGCCCACGTCCAGCGTCGTGCCCTTCTCCGGCTTGAGCTTGATGTTGGGGACCAGCGCGCCCGCCTCCGCCGGACCAGAGAAGAATAACTCCGCTAAGTTAGGATGGCGAAAGCTCCTCCCCACACGTGCCGTGAGGCTGACGCTCTCCAGCGGGTGATAGACCACCCCGACATCGCCCGTGATGCTCGATCGATTGAACTTGATCCCATCGACGGGTGGCACCGTGCTCAGGTCGAGGGGAGGATCAGCGCTCTCTAGTTCCGGTGGCCGCGGATTATAGAGAGGCGTCTTGCGGGCATCGATGTCGAATCGGTCAACGCGCAAGCTCCCGATCAGGCGAATGGAATGACTCACCTCGTGCTCATCTTGAAAGAAGACGGCGAAGTTCTGAAAATTGGAGATGGGAAGCCGCAAGTCGTGACTGACGGCACCTTCGACAATCGGCGCATCAAGAGGAAAGAAATCCGGAGGCAACGGAGGACGCCCAATGGCCCCCACCAGCCGGACGCTCACCACCGTCTCGCGAAAATCCTTATTGTGATCCCGGAACAAACTGCTCCCCACGGTGAGGACGTTTTTCGTGCCCAGGAGGAAGTTCGCCTGCACATCGTAGCCAAATGTTTTCACATTCTGCCCCGTGCTGCTCTGAATATCGACGCGAGCCACGGAAGCGAACGGAGGATCTCCCGGCTCCGGCTCGCTCAATCCGAACACAAAGAAGTCATTGAACAGCCGCCGATCCTGATGCTGCCAGTATCCTCCAATGGCCAGGCGACTGAACCACGTGGTCAGCGCCGTCACTTGATAGCGAAGGCTCGCCTTGTCCAGCTTACTCAACGGAAGCTTGAAGGTCTCAAAGATTTGATAGGGGAGGGCGAAATCGGGAAACCCAATGTCCAGAGCCCGCCGGCGCATCCAGCTCACCTTGAGGGACTGATTTTCGGTGAAAAAGTATCGGCCCACGACATTGATATTATTGCCATGCTCTTGGGAATTGGGGATCTCCGAACTCGAGCGCACAAACGGTTCGTTGAACACATCGGAAATCGGACCGAACTGCTTGTGTTCGATGACCCCCGCTTCAATCATCGGAATATTGGACTCACTGAAGGGCTCGCCCGCCGAATAATTAGGGAAACGCTCCAGCATTCCCGACACCCGTACGGCGAATCGCCGACCGGCGACATCCACCCGCGCCGTGCCCCGCCGCCCCGGCTCATTACTGCTGAAGTACCCGGTGAAACTCCCTCCCCATCGAATCGCTTCATCCACCGTCCGCGGCATCTGCGTGATGATGTTAATCGTGCCCGAGAGGGCATCCGTGCCGTACAGCGCCGAACCCGCCCCGTGAACGACCTCTACGGCCTCGATGATCCCGGGATCGATGAGTCCCACTTCCACGCCGGCGGCTCCTGTCGACGTACGGGAGTTGTTCAACCGCTCTCCATCGACGAGAATCAACAGTCGCGTCGAATCCAGTCCCCGCAATCGAGGTCGCACGAGATACGGCCCGCTGTTGACCGGCGTCACGCTGGGAACGTTTAACAAGACATCGCCCGTCCCTGCCGGATTCTGCCTAGCCAACACCGTCTGCGTAATCGCTTGCGTGCGCACGGGGACATTGAGCACATCCCGCTGACCACGAGTGGCGGTCACCGTCACCTGCTCGGTAATGCCACCGGGCATGAGATCGAAATTGACTTCGACGGACTCACCCAGCTCGGCGATTTCCAGGTTACGGCTGATTTCCGAGAATCCAGCCTTCTGGACCCGAAGTCGATAGATGCCAATAGACAATCCGGTGAACTGGTAAGACCCGGACTCGTCTGAGGTTGTCGTCCGTTCTGTCCCCGTAGCGATATTCAACAGGGTCACCGTTGCACCCACCACGGCAGCACCACTCTGATCGACGATATGCCCGTAGATTCGGCTCTCGATTTGAGCTTCGGCACCCGCCACCAGTGTCAAGGTGAGGGTCAAGCTGACGATACACACCCGGTGAAACGCCATATTACCTCCTCTCCCCCGGCATGACCTCCCCGAAGATGCTCGTCACGATGCTATTATGTTGACCCCACCGTTCGCCCACCCCGGCCGGCGACTCCCCCTGATGAGAGATGGCACGGCTGCTGGCCCTGAGCGGAAAGGGCATCTCTCCTCGCTCCCGGAGAGCCAGCGTTCCCCTCGCCCGTTCACATCCCTATTCATCCTACTTCACGCGCTTGAGCCAGGCAAATCTCAAATCGGCATCGGTCACATAAAAGTAGCTGATCCTCGGATTCCCCGCGGCATCAAAGGCCAGCGACGTATAGTTTCCAGCCATCTCAGTGGCATCCACAATCTGAATGTGCCAGCGCTTTCCATCCCACCAGGCCAGTCTGAGATTGCCGTTACCAAAATAACTGATCGCCGGTCGTCCATCTCGATCGAACGCCAGCGAGCATCTCAGCCCCACCGTGCCTTCAGCATCAACCGTCTGAACCTCCCACCGGGAACCGTTCCATCGAGCGAATTTGAGATCGTCGTGCGTTCGATCGAAATAACTGATGGCCGGGTGTCCCGCGGCATCAAAGGCCAGCGAACTGAACAACCCCACATCGCCTTCTGCGTCAACCGTTTCGATATGCCACTTCCCCTGGCGGGCATCCCACCGGGCAAATCTCAAATCGCCGGTTTCCCCCACATAATAGCTAATGGCTGGCTGCCCTGACCGCGTGAAGGCGAGTGAGGTGTGATTGCCCACGTCTCCGGCCGAATCCACCGTCTGGATGAGCCAGCGCTTCTTGACCGGATCCCAACGGGCGAATTTGAGATCGTCATTGGTATCGTCATAATAGCTGATGGCTGGATTCCCTGCAGCGTCGAACGCCAGCGAGGTGTGCAGCCCCACGTTCGCCGAACGATCGACGATCTCCGTTTGCCACGTGGACCCCGTCCACCGGGCGAACTTCAAGGCCTGATTCTTGCCATCGTAATAACTGATGGCCGGATTCCCCGCGGCATCAAAAGCGATGGAACTCGACCAACCGACATCGCCACTGGCATCGACCGTCTCGACCTTCCACGAGGATCCCGTCCAGCGCGCGCATTTGAGCGAAAAATTGGTATAGTCTCGATAACTGATCGCCGGTCGTCCCGACCGGTCGATAGCCAGAGAGGTGAAGAATCCCACATTTCCATCGGCATCCACGGTCTCAATTTTCACAACGCGATATTGCTTGGCCGTTCTCGACGGTGACGATGTGGCTTGCGCCGAAAGAGCCGCCTCACCGGCGGCGCAGACGATCGCTAAACTCGAACACAGGATGAGCATGGGAGCGAGTCGAATTCTACTCATGATGTCCCTCCGCATTCTGCCCCCCTTGTTGCCGAGCCGACTGACGCGATTCAGGACCGAGACATCTCGCTTCCCACAGGGAAGGAGACCGAGAGAGGTCGCACTTCGTCATCAGAGATCCTGTGCGCCAGAGCGCTCGGGCCAGCCGGTTTCATTTCACCATCTGTTCGATGGCTCGGACGAGCTTTTGAAAGGTCTTCTCGACATAACCGAGCTGAAGCACGGCTACCCGGTGATCGCGATCCAGCAAAATCGTTCGAGGGATCACTCCTACCTTAGCATACGACTTGAATACTTTCTGTCGCTCATCCACGAGCTGGAGGTAGGTCAACCCTCGTCGTTTCGCGTATTGCCGAATGCGTTGCGGCGAGTCGCTCACCGAAATGCCGATGACCACCACGCCACGATCTTTGAACCGCTGCCAGACCTCTTTCTCTAGATGCGGAGCCTCCGCCATGCAGACTCCTCACCAGCTCCCCCAGAAAAAGAGCACCACGGGTTTCCCGGCAAATTGCGCTAACGTCCAGACCTTTCCATTCACGTCCTTCAGTTCGAACGGAGGAGCGACTTCGCCCACACTCACGGCCCAATTCCCCTCGGCGGGTGAGTCCAGCCTGGGAGATGGGGGAGCCGCGAACAGAGTCGCTGTCCATATGAGTAACAGCACATGAGATGCGAAAAGGCGACGAGACCGTCCTTTCCCTTGTTGCATCATACTCACCTCCAATGATGAATCGACTTGGAGAGGACTTATATACCCGCCCTTCGCACACAGAGCCGGAGTGCGGGCGAGCAGTGAAGGAATGGTGTTCATCGACGTTGGGCGCCCTCACTGTTGACGTCTTCTGGGCGGTCGACTCAGATGCGATTGGACGATGAGCCACTGTCCATCGCGCTTCTCCAAGACGAGCGTCCCTGTCCCCTGACCGGTGACATGACGCTCTCCGACATCAGCTTCGAAATGATAGTTGAACGCCGCCCAAGCGGCATTGCCCCTGACTTTCACGTGAAGATTGCCCAGCCGATAGACGACATTTTTCAACAGGTCCAGTTCGGGTTTGAGATGCTTCTGGCTGAACTCCTCCCAGCCCACTTCCATACGCCCGGATTCGATCACCACGACGTCGTCATCATGGGCCCAAATGTTGGCCAGCGCATCGAAATCGCCTCGCTCGAAAGCCAGCGCATTCGTCAAGACGACCGTTCTCACCTGGGCCACATCGTCATCGAACGTTGGAGTTCCCCCGGCGGTCGAGTGGATCACTGGGCTGAGATCCATGAGATAAATGGCTGGCGCCCCCTCCCGAGTCGATGTGAAAGCCAAGGTCTTCCCATCCGGCGAGATGACCGGGTAAGAATCGAACGCCGGATTGTAGGTCAGTCGCACGGTCTCCCTGGTCTCGATGTTGAGCATATAGACCTCGAAATCACCAGTTTCATTATGCGCGAACACAACGTGCTTGCCATCTGGGTGGGGATAGGGCGACCAGTTAAAATAGGGCGTATTGGTGAGCTGCACCAGTTCCGTCCCATCATCTCGAATCAAATAGAGTTGAGAAATGCGCTTCTTCTGTCCTTCGTTGCCCTTCTTCCAGGCGCGGAAGATGATGTGTTTTCCATCGGGCATGTAGAATGCGCCGCCCTCTTGAAGATCCGGCGTGTGGGTAATTCTGACCTTCTTCTTCCCATCCAGCGTCATCCGGTAGAGCTCGAGATTTCCGTCGACATTCGATGTGTAGAGGATCCACCGCCCATCGGGAGAGAACGAGGTTTCCGCCTCATAGGCCGTGTTGAACGTGAGTCGGCGAATGCCCGAGCCATCGGGATGAGCGATATACACCTCCGATCCCGCCGGATAATTGGCACTGTTGGCATAATCGCCAGGGGGCATTTTATCGGCATCGCGCGTGGAGGAGAAAACAATGTATTGACCGTTGGGCGCGAAAAAGGTGCAGGCATCTTTCCCCTTATCCGTGATGCGGCGGACATTGGTTCCATCAATGTTCAAGATATATACGTTGTGGTTTTTTTCTCCCTCCATACGAGCGGTCACAATGAGCTGCTGACCATCCGGAGAAAAATACGCTTCAGCAGCGGAAGCGAAATGGCCCACTTTTCGGACCGGCAACTCACGCGGGTCCTTCGATGCTGATTTCCCCGATTGGTTTTCATGTTGCATCGCTCCACCCAGGGAAGCGACGATCAGAAGCGACAATCCAGTACAGAGATACTTGTTCATCATCATCATCACACCCCTCCCAATAATGACGGTGACCTCCTGTCTCTGGTTGAGCGACCCGAGTGCTGGTCTGCCTGAGGCGACTCACGCGCACCAGGTTCCCATGACGCCAGAGCAGAACCAGGAGCCTACTTCATCACTCGATGATTCGAAAACTCGATCACCAGCTTTCTCGTCTTCCCCCGGCTGGTCTCCGTTTTCATGCGTCTTTTCGGCAACCAAACACCATCCACTTGAACATACTCATCGGCGAAGTCGATCCGCCCGATTTCATTTCCCGTCTCGTTCGAATAGTACGTGATGCGGAAAACCGTGGCGATGAGTCGCCCGTCGCCGGCATCCATGAAATGCGTATTGCTGACCACGAACCGAACCCGCCCATACGAATGAGCGATCTGCAGGATCTTACCATCCTTGATGCGATAGGCCGTCCCCATGGTGTTAGGAGCCGAAACGGTGATCCGGATGCCCTGGGATGATGTCCGGTCTTCAACCGAGAACATGGCCTCGCCGAATTCACTGTCGAAGGGCTTGCTCTTCAGGTGAGTGATGAACTGGCTCATCTCGCTCTCGATTTGTATGGCCGCCTCCTTATTGGCACCACGCACCTTGATCTTCAGGCCGGGCGAGACCACGATGCTCCCTTGGACGAGATCGTCAGGATCCGTCGCCGGAGATTCCTGCTTCATGGTGAAGTGGGCCTCAAAGCCGGGGAATTTCGCCGGCCAGAAATACAACCGTTCATAGGCCTGACGAAACAGCTTTCGGGCCTCCGGATCATCAAATGTGGTCATCCCACTGGCGAGTTCCGCCTTCCATTCGCTCAACTGGGCCACGCTGGTGAATGTCTTCCCGCCAACTTGGGTCAACTTCAAGCGCGCATCAACGGTGACCTCGGGCGTCGCCTGCCCCTTCTCCCACGCCGTATATTGATAGGCGACCAGGCCCACGTGCTGAGCATAGTAATAGATGGCTTTCGAACGAGCGTTGGCACTGTCCATCTCCAAGCGGATTTTTAAGCAATGATCGAATCGCCCCATCGGCGTATCGACAGCCTCGAACCCATCCACAATGGTCGACCACGTCCGAACGCCCGCCTCGTCGCCGGACTGCTGAGTCGTCTTATAGGCTCGACCAACAACCATATTGGGCGCATACAAGACTACCGGAGGATCGAACATGAATCGATTCCCCCGATGTGGCTCCACCGTCCCATGAAGGCGCAATTCACCATTCTCGATGGATAACAAGGAGTAATCGCCCAGGTCGCTGACGAACTTGTAGGCGTAGCCCGTGGGAATGAACTCGGGTCCTTCGAAGCTCTTGGTCCGGGTGATGATGTGTTTCTCTCCCCCCCTGATCCGGATTTCCCACTTGTACGTCCAGACGCGCCCGTTATCCAACGGAACATAGGTGGAGATGTCCAGTGGCGTGACGCCCTGCGCGTGACCTGCTGTCATAATCCCGCTGATGAGACCGGCCACGACCAGGGCTACACCACGATGCCATATCCAGTATGGCTCTCTCCTTCTCATGGCTCCCTCCACAATGGAATGTAGGCAAAAAAACGCGCCGGCGCAACCACATCCGGAGAGGCACACGAACTAAAAGAATCGGACGTTAATCCCCAGCGTGAAGCTGCGCCCCCGTGCTGGCGCGAATTGAAATTGCTCTCGGTAAAACTTATTACCCAGATTTTCTAAGCCCACTGTGAGGCCCACAGTATAGTGTTCAGTGTGGAAGTTATAACCGCCGCGGAGCGTGTGAACGCTGAATCCATACAGGCCGAACAGATCCTGCGGAATGAGGAACGGAGAGTCGGCGAGCAGAGGCGAAACACGGTTGACGTGGGTTTGACTCCGGACATTATAGTCCCACCATAAGCGATTGGCATGATCGTTCCAACGGAGACCCACGACGGACTTGAAGGGCGTGATATTATCCGCCGGTTGATGGGAGACGTCGACGACGCCAATGCCTTCGCGCGTTCTCAGCACCGCTTCACCGTTCAAGATCTCGCCGCGCAGATAGGAGAGATTGCCATACCATGTGAACGTCGTTCCTCGCAAGGGGAGCGGATACTCCCAACTGGCTTCTACTCCCTGAATGCGAAGCCGTCGGAAGAAGTTCCCCGCCTGGGAGATGGGTTGGGCGTCTCCGAACTCTGGATCGTTATTGGACACGGTGGTGATCTCCGTGGAAATGAAGTTCATGAAGGTATTGTTGAAATAGCTCAGTTCGCCAGCGAAACGAGAGGTTCTCACCTTGACGCCAACATCCACGTTGACGCCCGTCTCCGGTTTGACCTTGGTGTTGGGAACAATGGCTCCAATGGTCGCCGGCCCAAAGAAGAACAATTCTTCCAGATTGGGATGACGGAAACTCCGGCCAATACGGGCCGTGATGCTCATCACCGGAGTGGGACGAAAGACGAAGCCCAGACTTCCCGTCGTGGCCGTCCGTTTCAAAGTGATCCCAGACGGCGCGGGGAATGCCGAAGGATCTAACGGAGGATCGCTCACCGGAATGCGAGGCTCATAGCCGGGAGTGGGAACCGTCTCGACGCTGATGCGATCCACACGAATGCTGCCCAGGATACGCATCCAACGGAAGATGTCAAACTCGTCTTCGGCGAAGAAGGCCACATTCTGGAAATTGGAGATGGGAACCCGCTGAGGGTGACCAACCACCCCCGTGACCACGGGGGCATTGAGCGGGAAGAACGCTCCCGTCTCTCGATTGGCCGCGCCAATAATGGTCACATCGACCAGGGTGAACCGCGAGTCGCGACTATGATCCCGGAAGTAATCGACGCCGAGCGTTAACATGTTTTTCAGCCCCAACAGAAGCCCCACATTGGCGTCAAACCCGAACGATTTCACATCCTGACGCGTTCGACTGAGAATGTCTACCCGCGTCAGCGTGTCAAAATTCGGAATATCGGACTCGCTCACCCCCCGTACCGAGATATCGTTTTGCAACATCCGGTCCTGATCTTGCCAATATCCACCGGCAGAGACACGGGCGAGCCACGACGCGAGTCCCGTTCCCTCATACCGGAGACTCACCTTATCCAGGTCGCTGAACGGTAGATTGATGATCTGGAAGAAGAAGGGCTGTTTGAAGTCGGGAAAGCCGGTCAGCGCCGTCCGTCGTTGGGTCAACTTCAGGCGCAAGGACTGCCCTTCCACCGGGAAGAACCGAGCCGTGAGACTGAGATTGCTCCCATGCGATTGCGAGTTGGCGATTTCAGACGAGGTCCGCGTGAATGGCTCGTTGAACGGATCGGGAACCACGCCGAAGAACACCTGCTGGATGACGTGACCAGGAGGCGGCTTCAAAACATCCGGATTCGTCCTCGGCGTATTGCTGAACACCGTCACCGGGATGACGACTGGCTCGCTCGTCTCGTTGAACGGTTTGCCCGCATGATAATTGGGATAGCGCTCCAGCATGACCGATCCGCGAACGGCGAACTTGCGTCCCGCTACATCCAATTTGGCCGTGCCCCGTCGTCCCGTCTCATTGGAACTGAAGAACCCGTTCACACTCCCCCCGATGTGGAGCCCATCATCCACCGCCTCGGGCATATCGGTGATGATGTTGATCGTGCCCGAGAGAGCGTCGGTCCCATAGAGAGCAGATCCGGCACCATGAACGACTTCCACAGCCTTGATCTGGCTGGGATCGACTAACCCAATCTCCGGTCCAGCCCGGTCGGTCGCCACGCGCGATGTGTTGAGCCGCTCTCCATCCACCATGAGAATGAGTCGCGTGGAATCTAATCCCCGCAATCGAGGCCGAACCAGATAGGGGCCGCTATTGACGGGCGTCAGGCTGGGCAATCGGAGGAGAGCGTCTCCCGTGGTAGTGGGATTCTCTCGCTGGAGGAGTTCCTCGGTCATCACCGCCGTTCGCGCCGGCACTTCCAGCACATCGCGTTCGCCACGACTGGCCGTCACCGTCAGGACTTCAGCAATGCCTCCCAGACTCAACTCGAAGTTCACCTGTAAGACCTCGCCGGGTTCAGCGATGGTGACGCTCCGGAAAGCGTCCGAAAATCCCGGGCTCTGTACCTTAATGCGGTATATCCCAATCGATAAGCTGGGAAACTCATACTCCCCTTCTCCATTGGTGACTGTTGCCCGCTCGGCTTCGGTGGCTACATTACGGATGGTGACCGTGGCTCCCGCCAACGCCGCACCCGTCTGATCAGTGACCCGACCCACCACTCGTCCAGTCAGCTGAGCCCAGACCGGCTGACTGAGCACGCTCAATGAACAGAAGAGCCCAGCCACCATCACTTTCATGCGCGTTGAGTTCCGATCCATGGTTGAAACTCCTCCCTTCGCAGTCAGTTGATCGAGGCAAGCTGCCGCCGTCCGAAGTTCTCATCAAAACTTCGCCTCGACTTCAGCCCGGTCCATCGTTACCTCGTCAGGACCTTCTTGATTTGGTTGTTATAACTTTATGACATTTAATTTTGAAAGTCAAGAAAAAATTCTCCTCGGCGATGGAGGGCAGGAGGCCAGTTAGTGCAACTTCTCTCAAATGAATGGCTTAAACAACGGAGACCCGGGAACCGATTGCTTCAGGAGAAGCCAGGGCATCATCTCGGCGTTTTCTCCGATGGGTTCTCCACCGACGTGATATGGTATCGCCATCCGCGCGAGTGACCAATGAGGCTGTGGGTGAGTTGAATCTTGAACCGGTAGAGATCGCTTCTGTAGAATCCCCTCACGAACTGAACGGGCCGGCCATGCACATCACAGAAGGTCGTCTCAATGAGTAACAGGGGCGCTCCCACTTTGGTTGAAAGCAACGCGCCGATGGACGCGTCGGCCAGTGCTCCGGTGATGAGGGCACTGGCTTCTCCCAGAGAGATTCTTCCTCTCTCCTCCAACAGCCGCAGAAGTGGCAAGGAGAGATCCTCGCCGATCAACCGGTTGCCGATGTCCTCGGGCAGATAGCTCTCCGTGTAAGCATACGGAATCTCCTGGGCATATCTGATTTTCTTGAGGCGCCACACCCGATCACCCTGGCTGATGTGCAAAGGCTGCGCCTCTTTGGCCGTGGCCTGGATGAATCGGGCATCGAGGATCTCAGTCTTGGTCTCAACCGAGCTACTCAACCCGTCGATGAAGCCGGTCAGTCGGATAGTCTCGTCCGACGGGGGGATCTGCTTCACAAATGTCCCTCGTCCGGCCACGCGCTCCAGGAGGCCCTCTTTCACCAGAGCGGCCAGCGCCTGTCTGACCGTTGTGCGACTCACCCCATACTGCTCGATGAGCTCGTTCTCGGTTGGCAGCTTCTCACCCCGAGATAACTCGCCCGAGCGGATTTTCTCCCTGAGGATATTCTCTAGCTGGTAGTAGAGTGGAATCTCTCGATGTTGAAACTCCATAACCGACCTCAGCTCGGTTTCATCAGGATGAGATGAGTATGTGACAATTTCCCTTCCCCGTCAATACTGACAGAGGCAGTCATCCTCATGATCCCAGGCCCCAGCCACCGTCGCCACAGGCCCGAGCCGGACGCTGAGGGAGACCATCAGCCGATGATCATACCGCCGGGCGTTCACAGGGGCCGATGGCTGATAGTCTCCGCCCGCCCGAGATGGGCTATGGAGCGACACATGGCGAGTCGGCTCGTTCCAGAACGAATGTCCCCAAGTTCACGTCATACCCGACATTGGGGTCGAAGTCGCTGGCCGACGCATTGGTGTTATCCCCAATGATGATGGCTGTTCCTTCAATGCGATTGGGGGTCATGAAATCGCCACGAAGCACAATGGTCGACGGCGTCCGACTGCTGGGGACCTCAAAAGTGAGGCTCACCCCGGTAGCATCGGCACCTGATAACGGCGTGCCGCGCCACGTCATCCCACTGGCCCGACCGAGCGGGCCAAACTGGCAGGGCCCGATAACCAACCCGCCACCAAAATTGTCATTGGGCTGAATAGCCAGATCCAGAAATCCCGGCGAGGCCTCCGCCACCACTCCATAATTGAAGGTCGGCGCGCCAGGGCCAAAGTTTAATGTCAGGTACCATGTCCCCTTGAAGTCGAAACTCACCTGCGACTGAGATACGGGTGCGGTGAGCAGGGACATGACCAAGAGGCTCGCGACAGCGAGAATGCGGGTTTTTTTGCTCATCATCTCCTCCTTACTTGCGGTAGTTTGAACTCCATGGAGTCTCGGCAATGGTTGCCTTGCCAAGGGTTACCGGGCTCATGAGAAATGCACCACCTCAGATGAAGTGGTGCCCCCAGCATACTATATCTACAGGTGTGGCATCAAGGTCCCGACCGAACTCCGTTGCCGCGGTCATTCCGTGCTCGTCACTCACGGGGCAGGCTTCTACCGTGGGTGGCCTTGTCACTGAGCGAATTCTCGAACGAAGTTGACCATGGCCTTGATCTGCTCATCATTCAACTTCTCATCCCACGCCGGCATCGCCCCCCGGCCGTTCTTGATCGTCTCGGCCAACTGGGCGTTGGTCCTGCTCTGTTGCCAGCTTGCATCAGAGAAATCAGGGACGTTCAGGGCCGCTGCCGCCGGTCCCCCCTTGCCGTCCTCCCCATGACAGGCGGCACAGTTCTCCACGTAAAAGGCCTTGGCATCGAATTCAACGGCCGCGGCATCCGACTCGGCGTTCTCTCCACCGGCGAAGAACTGAGGATAAGCCTGCCGTAACTCGGATGTGAACCGGTAGCCCTGGTCAGCGAATGCTTCCCCAAATTCCGTCAGCGGGCCGAAGCCGTCCTGCCGGACGTGACATATCGTGCATCGCCCCTTCAACTCCGCTTTGGCATACGGACTGGCCTCGTACCACTCCATGAATCGAGGCATGGCCCGAAGAACCGGACAGTGAAAGAGCCCATCGATCAGGCAAAGTGAAACTGCACAGAACACCAACTTAATACCCCTCATCTTACGCATATATTCCCTCCTAATTGGCCCTGGGCTGAGGCCGGCGGCCCGACCAACCTCGAGCCCAGGGTCCACCATCACTTCAAGTATTCCAGTCGGGTGATTTTCATTTCCACCCGCGCCGGTTGGCCGGGCATCGTGGAGAGATGGAGCCTGCCTTTCGGCACCCAGTAGGGACCTTTCTTCACATACTCATCGACGAACTCGTCCTTGCCGACGACTTGCTTGGTCCCTTTCTTATAGTACGTCACGCCGTACTCGGTGGCGATATACCGCCCATCCTCCACTAGGAAGCTTTTCTTGTTGTGGATGGTGAAATCGAACCGGCCAATATTCCGACTGAGGTATTTTATCATCTTATCAGCGACGATGTAGCTGGAACCCATCGCGTCGCCCTCAACATAAATCTCTTGCCCTTCTGGCCGTTTCTTGCCCAGCTTGAATTTCGCCTTGTCCGGGCCATACCAGTCATCGAACGGCTTACGGGGCTGACGATGGGTCACAAACTGGCTCCATTCGGTGTGGGCAAGCACCCGGGCTTTGGGATCGGGAAGGTCGACCGTGATCTTCAAGTTCGGATCACACCGCATGTGACCCTGGAGAGGTTCTCCTCCCTCGATGCTGATCGTAAAATCGGCTTCGAAGCCGCGGAATCCCAGGTCCTTGTCCCATACGTACCGGTTCAAGCTCGCTTCCTTGAAAATGCGGCGGGCCTCCGGATCTTCTTCAGCCGCGCGCAATTCGGCGACCATCCGATCCCACAGGTCAGCCGCCTCCTTGGCCGAGGCGACGCGATGACCGTTAATCAGCGCCTCCTTCAACTCTCCATGGGAAGCGATGGCCAGCTGACGCGTCCGCTTGTTGAAGTTCTCATAATCATAGGCCACAATACCCACGCCGCGGGCCATATAATAGGTGCTGCGGACGGAGTTCGTCCCCGTCTCCCAGTTGACACATACGCGGAGGCACTTTTCGAATCGCCCCATCGGCGTCGTCACCGGCTGAAACCCATCCAAGATGGTCGTGAAGTGAACGAAGTACTTCCCGAGATCCTGGCTATACTTGTACTCGCGGCCCAACACCAAGTCATCTCGACCGAGTAACATTGGCGGATCGTAGTTGAACTCAACGCCCTGAGCCCGCATACCTCGTTCGTGCGAAGAGACAATGCGCAGCCCAGTTCGTCGATCGAGCATGTAGTATTGGTACTCCTCACCGGTATCGTCGACGAGCTTGAACGCCGCACCAGCGTCGAAGAATTTCGTCCCTTCAAAGCGCCGGGTCCGCTCAAACCGCTTCACGGTCCCATTGGGAAGGCGGAATTCCCAATCATAGGTCCATTTATCGCCCTGGTGGAATGGGAAATACTCCGCAATCTTCACCGTCTGAGCCGCATCGCCGCCAATCTTTTTTCCACCCACTGTTCCATGGAGCAGTTCTCGCTCGACGCGAAGCGTCTGGTTGGCGATGGGAGAGTAGATCTCATGAATCTCTTTGACCACGCCCACTCCCTTAGCCAAAAACGACGTGATCGAATGCGTCGTCCCGGACGGCCGTTCGAATCGAAATGTCGCCTTCAGGCAATCCTTGAATGCGCCCGCCGGGACTTCCACGCTCTCGAATCCGTAGTACGCCGCTTCGGAGAAGACCGGCTTGCCTTTCGAGGGAGCATGAGGAACGCGATACACCTTCCCCGGCTCATATGTCACATTGAGAAAAGTGAAGGGCGGGTTATAGGTTACATCCCCATAGCCCGCATTGTGTCCATAAATGACCAGACGCTGTTGATCAACCGACACCAGGTAGTAGGCGCCCGTGTCATCAACGAGCTTCTTAGCCCTGATCCGTCCATCGAGCCGAGCTTCCCCTTTGACCGTCTGCGTCCGCAAGCGATAGAATACCCGGCCATCAGCCCGGAACTCCTTTTCCTGGTACGTCCAACTATTCTTTTCCTGCAATGGATAATAATCAGCCACATCCACTTCGGGCTGATTCCCATCGGTCCACTGAGCCGCAAATGCCGGCGTGCCAGCACACACCACCAGCACCAGCGTGAACAGCGTGAATCTGAAGTTGTGTCTCGTCGTCATAGGCCCCTCCACAAAGTGGATTAAAAACCTTCGCCGAGCCCATCCCCATTCAGGGATGCCAGCAGGAGGTCGAGCATTACGTCTTTCTGAGGACAGAGTGGACCCTCCCCTCTCTTTCCCTTCCACATCATTACACCGCGAGAGGAAGGAGCGATCCGCTTATCCCTTCGTGCGTCCGAATTCATCGTTTTCAACTCTCGTCCTTCGTTCAGCAACTGGTTCACCACCGAACCAGTTGTTCTATTTTTATAACAATAATAGATTTTTTGTCAAGCAAAAAGTTTCTCGGAGGTCGCCGGGCGACCTCTCTCCAGTCACAGCCAAACACAGCATGGTCAGAAGATCGTGGGGTTACCCCAGGCGAGGATGAAGCCCCTCATTCGGTTCGAATGAGTAGGGCCGACAGGCATAAGGAGGAGGGCGCGAGTGTGAATGTAACTTCTTCTGAAACAAAGAGAACCGGAGACATCACCGTGAGCAGAACCGCACCTGTGTCGGCCCAGAGTGAAGGATCCTTCCTCCCCAAGCTCACAGCACTGCGGATTGACGGTTAAAAAAGGTAGACTTCTCCCTCACAGGGCCTTTGGCGTCTCTCCTAACCAATGATACTAATTTTCTGAGTGGACCGAGACCGCCGTACCACTAGGTGTGTGGGAATGAGGCGTGACTTCGCTCCTCATTTGAACTCGCAGGTCACCCTGCAACTCCAAGCCAGGAGCTGCTTCTAAGAACCAATCAAGCGGTCTTACGCTTCAGGCCTTGCTGGCGCGTCGAGATCCTGCGCCCTCGTCTGCGGCTCGCCGCTGCATGAGTGTCCTTCGCATTACCCACTCTGGGAACCAGTAAGTAGCCAAATCCCCGCCGTCTCAATTCCCTGAACAGAGCAGGGAGGTTCTTGTAGCCAAGCTTTTGACCAAGCTTCCACGCGCTCAGTGAAGGATTTCGATTGTAGAGCTTGATGGCCTCAATGATTCGTTCGCTCCGAAAGTGACCAAAGTGTGGCGGCACGAGATCCCTGGCCCGGAGCTTGTTCAGGTGCCAATATACCTTCCAGGTCGGAATACCAAGCGTCCGCGCGATGTTCCGCGTGGTCATGAGAGGTTGTCGAGCCGCCAGTTTTCTCATCTGCTGGCAGATACTGCACCGCTCAATCCAATGTCCAAGCGTCGGCTTTCGACGAGCAACTTCGAGACCCTTCTCTCGAGCCTCCTTCAGAATCTGGTGAACTCGCTGTCGCGTCAACCCGAACTTCCGACCGATCTCCTCGAGCGTTGGTGCCCGCTCAGAATTGTACATCTGCACGATCTTGATCATGCGCTGGTCCACGTCTTTGATTGAAGCCAGCTTCTTTTCGATCTGCCTGATCTCGGGAAGCGAGCGTCTCCGTTTGACCTCATCGTAGCTCATTCCGAATGCTTTCGTTGCGTTAATCACCGTAGCTGGAGAGACGCCAAAGTGCCTGGCCACAGAGACAAGTCCTTCCTTCTTGCCCTGGGCGTACTTGATAATTTCTATGTACCTCTTGACCGTTTGTGGTCGTCGAGGCAACTTCAGGATTTTTGCTGTACCCATAGTTTTCTTATCGTGACCTCAAAGTTAAGTTTACACTACTTTGATGCTAAATGCCCAGATGAAGTTTACTACCGGCGTCAATCGTCTTCTGCTGGGACGCTCACCGACTCTCGTTGGCGCTCCGCTCCCAGGAATGATCCAAGACCGGATGGCCCAGTCCCACCCGGTAAGATCGCCTAATTGCCTCAGTAATATAACTCTTGGCCCGGGACACTGCATCGACGAGACTGTGTCCTTGTGCTAACCCAGCCGCTATGCCCGAGGCAAAAGCGCACCCAGTCCCGTGAACGCCAGTAGGGGTGGCGATTCGCTCAGAGGAGAACTCGTGGAACTTGTTTCCTATCAGTAGGATATCGACAGCCGTACGGCCCACCCTCAGGTGGCCGCCTTTGATGAGAACGGCCTCGGCGCCCATTTGCTGAATGACTCGGGCAGCTTTCTTCATCTCCTCCTCGGACTCGATTCGTAATCCAGTGAGTCGTTCCGCTTCCGGGATATTCGGGGTGACCACTGTAGCCTGAGGAATGATCTTCTCCATCAGGGCTCGCTCCGCCTCGGGGGCCATCAGGGGATCACCTGACTTGGCTCGCATAACTGGATCAACGACCAATGGCCGGAGATGGTATGTCTCCAATGCCCTGGCCACCGCCTCGATGATTTCCCGGCTTGACAGCATTCCCGTTTTCACCGCGCGGATCTCGATATCTTCGACAACTGCCCGCAGTTGTTGGATGACGAGTTCGGCAGGGAGATCAAACACATGGCGTACTCCCCGGGTATTCTGCGCTGTGATGGAAGTCACTACCGAGAGACCATAGACCCGAAATGCCTCCAAGGTCTTGAGATCACCCTGAATACCCGCCCCTCCACCAGAATCTGAGCCAGCAATGGTGAGCACGGCCGGCCTGGCCACCCGATCCCTTGTTGAATGCCTTGGACCGCTCACCACTTCTACATCCTCACCCAATCAGGCCCACCGCCTCCCTCGGGGGGGACCCAATCAATGATCTGATAGGGATCCATGATATCGCAGGTCTTGCAGTGAACACAGTTTGAGGCATTGATCTGCAGCGCCTTCTGGCCATCCCCGGTTTCGACCATCTCGTACACGTTGGCCGGACAAAAGTACTGGCAGGGGTTCCCATACTCGATCGTGCATCGTTCCGTACAAATATTGAGGTCGCGCACCCGCAAATGGCAGGGCTGATCCTCCTCATGGGCCGTCCGGGAGTAATAGACATCCGTGAGTTTGTCGAACGTCACTCGTCCATCGACGACGACATCCTCGTCCGGCTGTTTCGATGGCGCGAGGACGCGTCGTCCATCACTGAGCTTCTTCATCATCGTGTGGCCCGGGTGACTCGGCATGGGGTCTTTCAATCCCCTTCCCCCGGTCAACATCTGTATGGCCGCATTCACCATCCCGAAAAGGAAACCCCGCTCGAAGCTTTGATGAAAATTCCGCGCCTTATAGAGTTCAGTTTCTACCCAACTCTCCCGCAGGAGCCTCTCGTAGTGGCTGAGCTGGTTGGCTGAATAGTCGCCCTTGAGCAGGGCCTGAAAGATGGCCTCAGCGGCCAACATCCCCGATTTCATGGCTAGGTGAATTCCCTTCAATCGCATCGAATTGAGGAATCCGCCCGAATCTCCAATAATCACCGCACCATCCACATAAGGCCTTGGAATCGCATAGTATCCTCCCTCAGGAAGGCACTTGGCGCCATAGCGAATGAGCTGACCGCCCTCCAGGAGGCGGTAAATCGCCGGGTGGGCTTTGAATCGTTGAAATTCCCGATGGGCATCGAGTGTGGGGTCCCGATAGCTCAACCCCACCACCAGCCCGACACTCAGTAACGTCTCCGATAGCGCGTAAATGAATCCTCCCCCAAAGGCTCGGCCATCCAGGGGGTACCCCATGGTATGGATGACCGTGCCTGATCCCAATCTTCCTGGAGGCACTTCCCACAATTCCTTTATGCCAACCGAATAGAGTTGGGGATTCTTCCCTCGATCCAGATGGAATTTCTCGATCAACGTCTTGGTCAGTGAGCCCCGAACCCCTTCCCCCAGAACAACGACCTTACTCCGAATGTCCACGCCCGGCTCGTAATTCGGCTTCGGATGTCCATGTCGGTCGAGGCCTCTATCCCCGGTCCGGACGCCGACGACCCGCCCATTGTCATAGAGAAGTTCTGCTCCGGGAAACTCAGGGAAAATATCGATCCCTGCCGCTTCCGCCTGAGTCGCCAGCCATTTCACAAACTGCCCCAGCGAAATGATGTAATGACCATGATTGCTGAGCGGCGGCGGGATGATCGGCGACGCCAGTCGGCGCTTTCTGGTCAGAAACCATACCCGATCTTCTGTAACGTTCACCCGAACTGGAGCTCCTCTTTGTTGCCAATCGGGCAGGAGCTCGGTCAATGCTCGGGGATCGAGGATAGCCCCCGATAGGGTGTGGGCCCCTACTTCTTTCCCTTTCTCAATGATAGCAATCTCGACATGGAGAGGAGACTGGTTCGTCGTGCGATTGTGCGATTCGATGAGATGAGCCAGATGCAGAGCCCCGCTCAGACTCGCCGGCCCTGCCCCCACGAACAGGACGTCAATATCCAGTGTCTCTCGCTCTACTGCCATATGGATCCCCCGGTGTCAAGAGCTTGCTATGTTAACACATAACTTCCTCAAACCGAAAGCGTTTCAACTCCAGGGACACTGCTCCCCCTCTCGTCTTCGTCGCCGGTTGATACACGCCTGATCAACTTTCTCTTGACTTTGTTCCCCCAATTTCATAAACTGGGGAAGTCAAAAACGGTCAATGGAGGTTGCCACTGGATATGTTGGCGAATGATGAGGTCCTGACGTCAAAAGAGGTGATGGCGTATCTGCGAATCAGCAAGCCTACTCTGTATCGGATGATCCGACTCGGTGATCTGAGAGCCGTGAAGATTGGAAAAAACTATCGTTTCTTGAAAAAAGACGTCGAACGCCTTCTGCGGGCAGACTCCGAATCGGTCAATGTGAGGAGTAAATGAGCTATGGCCAATGTCATTGCTGTGGCAAACCAGAAAGGAGGAGTAGGAAAGACCACCGTCGCCGTTAATCTGGCCATTGCCGCCGCACGAAATGGGTTGCAGACGCTCCTTGTCGACGCCGATTCCCAAGCCAATGCCACGAGCACGTTCTTTCCCAAGGAGGGGATCGGTCAATCACTGTATAACGTTTTAGAGGAAGGACTTTCGGCTAAGCGGGTCATCCTCCAGACCAACATCATCAACCTTGATTTACTCCCCTCCACCATTCAACTGGCTCGCGAGGAGACGAACTTCAATCCGGATACCTTCTTCAGACTGGAGGACGCCCTGCTCGGCTTGGATTACGATCTCATTTTCATCGATGCCCCTCCGAGTCTGGGCGTTTGCTTCACCCAAGCGTTAGTGGCCGCCGATTACCTCCTCATTGTCACTGTGGCTGGAAAGTTTGCAGCCGAGGGCATTGAAGACCTCAACGATTCCTATGAACGCATCAAACGCCGGTTCAACCACAATCTTCAACTTCTGGGATGTGTCCTCAATAAGTTTGATGGGCGGGTGACGGGACACAAGGAGTCCAAGATGTGGTTGCGCGGCGTATTCGGCAAAAAGGCGTTCAACACAATCATTCCAACACATGCTGCCCTTGAGACAAGCCCTATTGCCGTTCCGGGGACCAAGAGCGATATCGCTTTTCAGCAATTGTTCGAAGAAATCGCCCCTCGAATTGGCATCCCATTGGAAGGCAAGGAGGAGATCAGTGGCGAAAAGGAAAAATAAGTTACCCTTACGCGAGGGAACCAAACTCTCCCCACTGACTGAAGAGGAGCGTCTCGCCAGACGAGCCCGGGGGCATCCACTGGATGCTTTTCCCATCCAGCCACGAATGTCTCAATGGCGGGAGGTTGATCCCGGTGAGAGCGCGGCGACCGCTGTCCCGGAAAAGGTTATTGAACGTTCAGTTGAACGTTCAATTGAACGTTCAGCGAAACGTTCAATTGAACGTTCACTCTCATCCGTAGACGATAGACAAATAAAAGAGGCCTACGTCGCTCTGGACGCCACCCATACGGCATCAGAAGCCAAGATCTATGGCTACCTCTATCGACTCTCCATTGCCAAAGGCCAGTCGACGTGCCGCGCTTCTCTGGCCGATTTCCAGAACCGCCTTGGCCTCGCTAAGAACACTATTATCAGGGCGTTGCGTGGACTAGCTGAGAAACTCTCCATCGATGTCATCGAGCGCCGCCCAGGTTCTCGCATTGGCTCACTTTACCGGGTGTACAACGTTAAGGAGATCCTGAGCCGGCGCAAAGAGGCTGGAATCGAGATCGATGAGCTCAAGCGAATCGTCAGAAAAGGTTCAATTAAACGTTCAGTTGAACGTTCAATTGAACGTTCGAAAATTGAACGTTCAATGGTTCAAAAATTGAACGTTCAATTGAACGTTCAAGATGAACATAAATCACAAAATAACAGTGACTTAGAGCTAAAGGTTCAAACGCCTAAGAATTTATATTTAAGAAATGACGATGATGTTGACACATCATCGTCATATAGCGACGATGACGATGATGCTCAAACCCGCATCCGTCAGATCTACTGCCATCTCACGGGAAATCCCTGGCGATCCTCTGATTCCAACGCGGCTCAGGAGATTATCCACATTCCGATCGCTCACATCATCCTTGGCATTTGCTACTCGCTGGACCGCGCAACAAGCCACCGGGTGGGCAGTCTCAAATATTGCGTGCCGTCAATCCTGGACCATTATGAGGCGATGAAGGCCTTTCCACAAAAAGAGCTGACGGAAATTGCCTATACCCACATGTTGAGAGTCAAACAGGCGCAAAAAACCGGGAACTGGGAACCAGGCAAGCGTTCTCACAAGCCCAGAGTGGAGAGCAAAGATCAATGATTGGAGCCCCCAACCAAGAAAACCCTGCTTCAGGAACTGATGTGGCCCATCATCTGTCACAGAACTCAACCGAGACCACACCACGAAAAAGAGGCCTTGGGCGTATCCTAACCCCATGGAGCGTGTAATGAGGAGAGAGCCATCATGAGTGAAATCGTCATGGCAGCAGTGGAGCAGTACATGAACGATTTAATCCCCGACCGGGACCCTGTCCTCCGGGAGATGGAGACGTATGCCGAAGAAAACAACATCCCCATCGTTGGTCCGGCCGTGGGCCGCTTGCTTTTTCAACTCGCTCTCGCGCTTCGAGCCCGTCGCATTTTTGAAATGGGATCGGCGATCGGATATTCGACCATCTGGCTCGCCCGAGCGGTTACCGATGATGGCGTTGTCTACTATACGGACAGCAATCCCGATAATCTCGATCGGGCCGAGGCGTATTGTCGTCAGGCGGGGGTTTTGAACCGGGTCACATTCCTGCTGGGGAACGCCCTGGAACTCATTGATCAAGTGGAAGGTCAGTTCGATATCATTTTCAATGACGTGGACAAATATCAATATCCGCAGGTGTTTTACAAAACGGCGGCGAGGGTCCGCCAAGGCGGATTGCTCATTTCTGACAATGTGCTCTGGAGCGGTCGCGTCGCCAGCGAAGAGAAAGATCACTGGACAGAAGCAATTCGTCAGTTCAATCGTTTGATCTATGAGGCTCCTGACTTCTTTACGACGATCATTCCTTTGCGCGATGGAATTTCGCTGAGCTTAAAGCTCTACAGTTAGTGACGAGCGGGTCATTCTTCGGAGAAGGGAAAATCCGAATAAAAGCATCACCAGGCCATTCGTGGCAAGACCTTCTTTGATGAAGGGACAATCCTATCGCGCCCTGCTTCATTGATGTGGACACACTGGAGATAGCCGAATACAGGGAGAGCGACTTCCAATCACTCATCGGCTGATTCTTTCGGGCAACGAGTAGCATTTTCCTCATTCTGGCTGCGAACTCGGCCGTGATCCACCTCACCGAATATTGCTGCATCTTCGAGAGCGTAACAATCGAGTGGGACGAGGCGGGAAACGAAAATCCCCATTGCCGCGCCGCCCTTACACATAAGCCGAGTGGCGACGAATCCTCCCCGCCGGGAGATGCCAATCGATGCTGAGGCCGCTTTCAGATCTTGAATAAACGATCAAAAGCCTGTCGAGGATCTTTAATCTGCGATGGCGAGGTGGACGTCTCCCGCTCCACTGTAATGCGCGCACGAAAATACTCGCACTGATTCGGCTTGTCTTTGGGAGTGACGCGAGCGGGAATCGGTTGAGAGCACTCGAACCGACTACCGGTGTCAAAATAGACGCAATTTTTACAACAGTGGAGATAGGCCTGGCACTTCGGACATTGACTATCATACGTAATCCCAAATTGCACCGGCATGACATACCCGCACAAGGCACAGCGAAACACCTCGCGCACGCCAGGGAGCTTCGGCGCACGGGTGCCTTGACGACGCTGAGGAGGACGACGTTTCTCCTCTTCGTAATCTTCCATATATCCGCGTTGTTTATATTTTCTGCTCATGAGAAATTCCTTCCTCGCTGTTTGGTGTGTCAACGACGCACTTGGTGGAGAAACAGCTTCTCATTATAGCCTTTCAATCGCCGTTTGAACAAATGATAAACGATTTCTTCATGCTCCTCAGAACCTGTCATGGCGCACAGCCCTGGGTTTTCTCATCTCCGCCTTCACTGTCGACCGAAGGCCTGAGATCGCAGAGATACTGGACTATCGATTAGGGAGGGCTGATCGGGTGATCACTTTTTTGACCCCTTTCACCCCTCGCGCGAGAGCCGCCGCGCGCTCGAGTTCTGATTCGCTCCCCTCGGTCAAGGTCAGAGTCACCACGCCGTCGGTGACGCCGATCGCAATGTGAGAGAGTTCTACGTCGGGATCAGCCCTCAAGACGTCCTGGATATCGTAAAGGATCTGTTGATCGGAACGGCGTTTGGTGAAAGCGTGCTTGATGGCTTTCCCGGTTGCTTTCACGCCCTTTCCTGTTGCTTTGCCCGCTGTGGCTGTCGCCTTTCCAGTTGCTTTCCCGGCGGTGGTGGCTCCAGAGGCCGTCGCTTCAGCTCCGGTAACAGCCCCTTTCTTGGTCGCCTTGGCAGCTGTCGTCCCTGCTTTGGCCGTGGCTTGGGCGGCTGTGGTCGCCCCCTCAGCAACGGCGCCCCCAGTCTTTTTGATGGCCGATCCGAATTTTCCGAGGATGCCTTTGCGCCTGGGTTTCGTCTCTTCCTCCTCGAGTGGAATCCCTAACGCGGCTATCGTCGCTTCATCAAGGTGACCGGTCACCGGGAGACGATGCGCTCGCTGGAAATTGCGCAGCGCCTCGCGCGTTTGTGGACCGATGATGCCATCGATCGCACCACCATAATAACCTTGCTCGGCTAACTTCCGTTGGATTTTTTTAACGAGATCGCGGCTCAGCCGCAGTTCTGGTTCCTGCCACGCCGATCCAGTTGGACGAACGGCCGCATTCGATCCGACCGGCCTGGCGAGAACGAGACCTGTGAAGAAAAACAAGCCGACGAGCGCAAAGATCGTTGATTTCATCATCTCCGTAATCCCTCGGTTCGTGGTTAGAGTCCCGGCATGAGCGATGCCATGTCTGATGCTACGTTTCCCGTGAGTTGGCCACCAACAAGTGGCTTCCGGTATCAACTTGCTCTCCGGCCGGAGAGCTCATGTCTTGCGCTTCGAGAACGTTGCCAACTTTTCCGGTTTTCCCTGGCGAGCGTTCGTTACTCGAGCGAGAACGAACAGTAAATCGGACAACCGGTTCACGTATGGTAACAGCACCGGGTTGATCGCTTCCTGGTGACTGAGTTGAACGATGCGTCGTTCGGCGCGACGAGCGACGGCTCGGGCCAGGTGCAGAATCGCTCCTCCCCGGCTCCCTCCAGGGAGGATGAATTCCTCGAGCGGAGGGAGTTCCCGATTACATTCATCGATCGTGCGCTCCAATTGGGACACCCACTCATCCTTCACCCGAGGCGCGTCAACGTCCAGCGGACTTGCCAGATCGGCGCCCACGGTGAAAAGTTCGTTCTGGAGCCGCTCGAGGGTGGCGTCAATCGATGCGTCGCTGATCTCAGCACGGGCGATGCCCAGGAGAGAATTCAGCTCATCGATCTCCCCATAGGCTTCTACGCGCAATGATCCCTTGCTCACGCGCCGGCCACCAACCAGCATCGTTTGTCCCTGATCACCGCTCCGAGTGTAAACCTTCGTTATGCGCATGACTTTCGCCTGTTTGATGCTCCTGCTCCTCGCGCCAGATCTCTTCGAGCTTCTGATAACTGGGAGGGAATTGACCGGTGTACCGCAGAAAGGCTGGAATCGGGTATCGAATACCCCCTTGATAAGTTCCTTTGAGTCCTTCGATGAAGTCCCCGGCCAAACGAGCCGGTAATGAAAATGCCATTTCGTGGTCCTCGGTTTGACCGAAAACACGATCTCCGTAACAAGGCAAAATGACCTGATAATCTTGCGTATTCATCGTGCGAATGATCTCATCAGAGCAGTCGAGTCGACCAGTAAAACTGGAAGTGATCGCTCCTCCTCGCTTGTAGAGGGCGGCCGCCACCATACGCATGACTTGGGCCGGATTGGCGTACACCAGGTAAACGTGAGGCTCGAAGCGGGCCGTCGATGCCGGCCCAACGAGGATGCGCTCGTAGCTCCGATAGGGAAAGCGATCAGTGGCAGCTTCGGATTTTGCGCCCGCCTCCAGTGTTTCTGTGTACATGCCGCAGGCGCAGTGACCTTCTGTGTAATAGGGCACCTCTTTCTCCAGGCCAAAAACGACCTTGGTCAGGACACAATTCAAATCGGCGCGCCCCACAGCGATGGTCCACCCATAACGTCGGGCCATGGAGATCGCTTGACAGGTGGCGATTTGAAGGTTCCAGTCCTTCTTGGGTTGTTTCGTTTTTGGTGGAAGGGGTTCGCCCGGCGACAACATGCGAATGGCCAGAGGGAAGCTCTGTGGTCGAACGTATGTCTCCACTTGTCGAGCGAATGTTTGTGGATCTACCATGCCCACCATTTTACACCAGGCTGATCAGCGTCGTAAATAGCTGGTTCTCCATAGGTACGTTACACCACTGCCGAGTGTACATAGAATGTCCCCGCTTCATCCCTTACCGGTCAGCAAGAGGAGGGAAAATCCCCATCAAGAACTCATGATGGGAGCTTGACGATGGTCGCCCACCAACCACGAAGCGACGCGAGAGAGTAAAATGTGAGATCTCAACAGGGCCGGCTTGGATTCTTGATGTCCAGGATCTGAGGAACAGGAAGAGTTCGTCGGACAGAACCGAGCGAACGAAACCAGGATACCGGAAATCCAAATCTCATGGGAAATGCGTGGCGATAATGTACGAGGACTGATGAGCGCGACGAGGAGCGAAAATTCATTATCCATCGCCAGGCTTACGCTCAAAAGAGCGAGGCGATGTTCATGAGCCGTCGTCTGGATTCTGATGAAAGGAGATGCCGATGATCGAGGGAACGAAGCTTCGGAGCTTCCTCTTTACATTCGCCTGGGGGATGATGATCGCAGGGGTTGCGGGAAGCCAGAATAGTTCGCCCCACTTTGCTGACATAGGGGGTGACGAAGGACGATACCTCAATGCACTGTCAGCCACTCATCGGGGCAGGGCTCACGGGGCGCACCGAAAGATTCAGGAGTTCGGATTCATCAGACCTCCGAGTAAAGATCCTGCGCCAGCCGCCAGGATTCGTTCCGATCCATGTTCTCCGCAGCGAGAACCGTCAGCGGTTCGAGAATCCGGCGATGAGCGGGGGCGGCCCAGCTCACGCGATCAAGCCGGCGCTCATGACCACTGGCGAAGTACAATCATGGAGATACACTTCATGTCCGGACAGGGCCGGCCACTCTATCGATTGGGCCAGGCGGCATTCGAGTTATGGTGCCGGCAATACTCTCCACAGGGAGCTCTCCGGTTTAATGGGGGCTGTCCTCAGAGCGCACAAGAGGGCACATACTATACAGAATACTTTGTCGCCTATAGCGGGGGAAAGAAAGTGTTTGAATCCGACGGGGTGTATAAACCGGGCTCGATCTGTGCCATCTGCGAGATATTCCTCTTCGAGTACAGGAACGCGAAGTACATCATTGTCTCCGATTGGACCGGGGGACAGAAGTGTTGTGGCCAGTGGTACATGTTCCGATTGGCCCGGGGCGAGCTTAAGCCGATGGAGCAGGTTGTCGTGGATTCGCTCAACGGGTTTCCTTCGGGGGTCAATCTCGAGATGAGAAAGGGGCAATTATATCTGGTGCTGCGCGATGCCATACGCTGGTTTTATGGACAGGTTGGCCTTTACGGATACGAATATCCCCTGTTCTCTTTTCATCAACATTATGCGATTAAGGGAGACCAGTTATTGAAGCGGGATATTGACTTCCAAGATGAATACCGACAGCGGGCACAACAGGTGAGCGTGGAATTAGAAGCTTTAGCCGAAAAGCTCCAGGAAAGCAACGAGGAGGATAAACCGGTGCTCCGGCCTGCCGGTCGGTGGATCTCTCTCCTTGGTGAAAAGACGGTGAATCTCATCCTCGCCGGAGAGGCAGAGAGAGCGTGGGAGGAATTCGACCAAACTTTCAATTGGTTTTCAACCCTCTCACCGCCCCTCAACAACGAAGGGGAAGAGATTGATCCTGAGAGGGTCAGAGAAGAAATTTTGAAAGCACTCCACAGAGATCTTCTCCGGGGGCATCGTCATCGATGAGAAACTCTGGAGTCGGCCAGCGCTCCGCCGTTGCCACCACTTGACATGCCGTAAAGGGCTTCTTATAGTGGCCTGCTGATCCTCTTTTGAACGGAGTGTGAGATGTCATCTTCGGCCGAAGCGAGTTACATCATCGGGATCGATATTGGCGGGACAAAAATTGCCACTGGTTTGGTCACCCAGCAATTTCATATCATCAAACGGACAATTCTCCCAACACCTCGGAATTCCGATGCCGAACGCGTCCTTGAGCAGATCTACCGTTCCGTGGAGGCAACTCTTGAAAAGACGAACGTGACCAAAGATCAAATCAGCGGCGTTGGTGTTGTCGCCCCAGGACCGCTCAATCCCGATGCAGGAGTAGTGATCTCAGCACCCAACATCCCCGCATTCAAAGATGTCCCCATTGTCAAACATCTCCAAAGACGTTTCGGTCTCCCCACGCGATTGGAGAACGACGCCAACGCCGCCGGGCTCGCTGAAGCGTTGTTCGGGGCCGGTGTCGGTCACGACCACGTTTTCTACATCACGGTGAGCACAGGCATCGGGACCGGCATTATCCTCCATAGACAAATTTATCACGGCAAAAACGGGACGGCGGCCGAGGGCGGGCATGTCACCATCGATTTCCGTGGTCCGGTGTGTCATTGCGGTCGGAGAGGCTGTATCGAAGCCTATGCATCAGGACCGGCGCTCGCTCGGCGGGCAAAAGAGCGGTTGGCCGGCTTTGCCGGACGCTCGCGGATACTGGATCTGGTCGACGGGGATCTGGAACGGGTGACGCCGGTCGAAATCTCACGGGCAGCAGAAGAAAATGACCGACTGGCCATCGAGCTCATCAACGAGACGGGAGAATACCTGGCCATCTGGCTCGGCGGCATGGTGAGTCTCCTCGATCCCGATATCGTGGTCATCGGTGGAGGACTCTCATTAATGGGAGAGCGACTGTTCTCCGCGATCCGCGAGCGCCTCCCGGTTTACTCGATAAACCCATTCGCCGGAGACGTTCCCATCGTTCCGGCCAGGCTTCAACGTGACGTCGGCATCCTGGGAGCAGCAGCGCTCTTTCTGGAGGCGAAGGCCGAATAAATTCCCGGTTTGCTCTCACTCTGCATAAGGACGAGAGTTCCCCTCACGACATCAGGTGCATCTTGACGGTGAGTTGTGGGACGGTGGTCACCCGATTGGAGAGTGATTGCGCGGATGCCTGTAAGAAACACGTCCATCGGATGGTGTACCGTTGCTCGAATGGTGTGGGCGAGTCACTTTCTCTCCCGGAAGGACGCCAACGGTGGGACGAGCGTCCCGAAGTCTCGTGCTCCAGATCGCGGCATTCGCTGTCCGGTCGCCCGACCAATGGTAGGCTGGTCCGTCAGAGACCCGCGCTTCGGGTCATCGGCGCCGCGTTCTGACCGGGTCAGACAGGATGCGCAGTATTGTCGCCGGGCTTTCCATCACGGCTGTGAGACTTCTCCTCTGAAAAGAGCCACAGATTTCACCGATGCGCACAAATCAAACCTCTTCTGTGAATCGGCGACTCCCCGTTCATCCTCGCGGTGTGGTCCTAGGCCATAGATGTGGCGCAAACGGACAGCTTGCGCTACTTCCCCTAACCAATCCCTTTTCGTCCTTGCCGTATGGCCCATAGGCCATGGATGACTCCGTTGAAAAAGGGTAGCGCAAGATGGGATCTTTGCGCTACGCGTGTTCATCCCCTCGGTGCGGCTCGCCAGTCACTCCCTTGACTTGCGTCCGAGATGGAGTGCTCCTATAATGCCCGGCGAGCTGGAGCGTGTGTTGGCGTTGCCCTTCCGACCTTGGGAGGAGGAGAAACTGGTGAGCTGTGAGACGAAATAGGGTGACGATTGGTATTTTCCCCCTCCTGGAGCGGAAGAGAACGTCCTTCCGGCCGGAGAGCCAGGGCTGACGCCCGGTGGTGGACATCGCGTCGCGGCAGGTCATGAGCCGCTTTTGAGGTCTCTGTGGGAGGAGGCATGGGACGTCCGAACGATCTGTCGCCCTGTGGAGAGAATCCATCCTGCGCGCTCTGTCACCGACTGTCCGACCTCTGGTTGCGAATCGAGGAGTTGTCCCTCCCGGTGGCCTATCCAGCCCGGCGCCGCATCTTTAAACAGGGCGAGACTCCTGCTCATCTTGTGGTCGTCTGCTCGGGAGCGGTGCGGCTCTATGGGGCTCATCCTGGTGGTCGACCGATGACTTTTCGCGTCGCCCAACCGGGTGATCTGCTCGGTCTGGCGGCGGTCGTCACCCGGCAACCTTATGCCTTTTCCGCCGACACCATTTTCCCCTGCAGCTTGCGCCTGGTGCCTGGGCGCGCCTTCCTCCGCGCGCTGGAGGCCGAGCCGACATTATGGGCTCATGTGGCCGAGGAGATCGCCCGCCGACACTACGACATGGCCGAGCAGTTGAAGCAGCCACCACGCCAGCGCTTGATTCGACTGCTGCTGGCGTTCAGCGTCCTGGTGGGTTCATCGCCGCGGCGTGCGCCTCGCCATGTTGTCCGATTGACTAATGAGGAGCTGGCCGATCTGGTGGGTCTGTCCGAGCGCCGGGTGCGGCAGTATCTGGCCGAGTTGAGGGGGCAGGGGGTGATTACGCGCCGTCGGGGGTGGCTGGAGATTGCCGACCGGGAGCGGCTGCGAGGCATGATCGGGAAGGGTCGGCGATGAGGAAGGGGAGGATGGGGCGGGCTATGGAGGGAGCATCTGGAGTGAGTCGAAACCGGAAACGTTTCCGCCTTGGAGGCGGCAACATTTCCGGTTTTTGGGGGGAAACGTTTCCTGGTAGGGATGGGGATTGGGGATTAATATGGTGGCGTGGCGATATTGTTGGTACGCCATCACGGCAGTTGGGCGAGTCCGGAGGAGGACCACAGCCGAGGTGTTCTCCGAGGGGCTCGGGGAGGGCGTCTCATGAGGCGATGGAGGAGCGTGCTGCTCATCTGTGGTGGGATTCTGGTCATTGGGGTGATGTGGTTGGCAGGGAGCGGGTGGGGGGCGTCTGGGGCGGCGGTGCAGTTTGTGCTGCGGGAGGAGATTCGGGGGCCGTACTGGACGGTGGATGAGGGGTTCCAGGCCCGGCTGATGTTGAGCAACACGACGGATGAGCCGATACGGGTCTATCCGGAGGTGTATGCGGCGACTGGGGAGGGGGTAGTGTTGCCCTGGTTGGCGTTGCGGGAGCACGAGCGGCGGGAGGTGGATCTGGGGGCGTGGCTCAGCGAGCAGGGGGTGGAGTTCACCTCGGGGAGTTTGCGGTTGCGGCACACGGGAGGGTTTTATGCGCTGGCCGCGCAGGTGACCCTTGTCAACACGGCGAGGAGCTGGTCGTTCGATCTGCCGGTGGAGCCGCCGGGGCTGTTTCATCGGTCGCGGGTGCTGGAGGGGGTGTGGTGGGTGCCGGGTGACGGCGGTGAGGCGCGGCTGGTGGTGAGCAACACGCTGGAGGCGCGGCTGCCGGTGGAGGTGACGGCGCCGACGCCCTGGGTGCAGATCACCAGCACGACGGTTGATCCTCCGTTCGATCTGGATCCGGCGGCGATGGGGGAGACCGTGCCGCTGCGCGTCCGAGTGCATCACTCGGCAGGGATGTCGGGGCAGGCGGTCACCGTGTCGATTCGGCGGGTGGAGCCGGCGCTGGACAGTTGTCTTGTCACAGCGCCTCTCGGCGGCGAGCCCGAGGCTCAGCAGACCCGGGTCATTGCGTCCACTCAGACGGGCGAGAGGGACCTGGAGTTCGCGTTCGACGTGGTGGTGGGGCTGGACTCCTGTGACGGGCTGGTGAGGTATCAAGCCATGGTCTCTGGTGCCGTGGAGGTGACCGTGCGGCCGCCAGTACAAGATGAGGCACTGTTTCAGGTCGAGCGAGCCAAGTTGCAGATCAAGGAGACGAGTTTTCCGGCGCAGAGTGTCGCCCCGGGCGAGACGGTTCAACTGACCGTGCGCGTACATCATTCCGCGGGGGTACATGAGTTGGTCGGCGTGCGCATTGCGCGTGCCGATGCCGATGCCTGTGTGCTGACCACGCCATTGGAGGCCACGCAACAGCAGGCCATCGATGTCGTAGGGTCAGGCGATCTGCTGTTTGTCTTCGACATCACCGTGGGGGTGGACACCTGTCAGGGGAATTTCATCTATGCCGCCGAGTTGCTTCCCTTGCCGGGACATGTGGTTTACCTCAGGCCGGCGGAACCGGACGATGGGGAAGGGGGGTGTGCTGTTTTACGGAGTATATGGATTGAGAGCGCGGAGTTTCTGCCTCCCGGCCGAGAGCCGGGGCAATCATCGGCGCTGACCGTCGTCGTCCGCAGTGATCCGGGCGTGCCGTTGGGTACGGCGATAACGGTACGGGTGGAGATGCGTTCTACGCAGCCGGCGGCGGGATGTCCGGTGGTGGTGAGGCCGACGGTGGCCGAACTCTCCCATGTCCTCAATCCCGGGGATGGCACCGGGGGGAGCACCACATACGTGTTCACCATCACCGTGGACTCGGGATCGTGTGCCGGGACGGTGACCTATCATGCCAGCATCACCACTGCATCGAGCGAGTCCTTCACGGTAGTCGAGACGCCGCATCAGGACGCGACCCTCACCGTCTCGGCGGCGGCCTCGGGGGAGTTGCGGCTGTTTCTTGATGTGGAGGATAATTTCGATGTGAGCCGGCCGCGGAGCGATATTGACGAGTATCTGCCGGGGGCGAAGCTGGACGGCAGGAGTGTGAGTTTGCCGCAGAGGGTGAAGCTGATTGCCGCGTTTGTGGACTCCAGCACGGGCGCCATCGTGGCGCCGCCGAGCGGGGTCGATCAAGTGAGCTTCGCGCTGCAGGGGACGTCGGCGTTCAAGGGGATAGCGATGAACTCTGGGAGTGAGACGACGGCGGATTTCAGTCTGTCAGCCACCACGGCTTCATTCTCGGCAGATCACACGGCGCGGGTGGACTTGGTGTGTCACGATTATGGGGGATTCACGACGGTGCGGGCGAGTGCGGGAGGGCAGACGGTCGAGATGCGCGTGCCGAAAGATGACAACGGCAACTGGTTGCCGGATGGGGTGTGGAGGGTGATCGCGAATGGACGGGTGATCGGCGAAATCATGGATACAGGTTTGGCGACCGATGCGGACGAGGATGTGAATCCGATGGGGAACGGGGTAGATGGGGATGGGTTGGTGAATTTCGAGGAGTTTCGTGGCTTCATGGTGCGGGGGGAGCACCGGAGAACGAATCCTTTCCAGAAAGATTTGTTTATCTCTAGTGACTTGCCTCAGAACATTGGGGATGTCATCAACCTTCCTGTGACGAAGCATTGGATTTTCAAAATCAGATGGATGCGAACAGGATCATTAACTTCAATCGTTCGAATTCCGGATTCGGAGGCTCGATTCCAACGATCTTTGATCAACATGCATTGATGGTAATTGATATGGGTCGTGGCCCAGGGGGTATATTTGGTCAGGTCACTGCTGTAGGATCCCCAAACGTGCAGACAGGGCCGATAGAGATTTATACTCTATATATCCGGTTCGCCAGTCCTCCGCATAATGATTTCATCAACGAGGATCCTTTTGATGATGAGAAGACGCGGCAGACGATCGGACACGAAGTGGGACATGGAGTGAACATTGTCCATCGCTTCCCCAGCCAATACCCACCAGGACCATTATCAGTGATGGTCACCGGATATTTCATGGTCACCAGCAACATCAATGATCCGGCGTGGAACAATATTCCACATAACTACGATGCAACTGATGAACAACAAATTCGAGTGAGGTGAAGACTTATGACACAGCCAACGTGCATACTTCTGGTTAGTTTAGCAATTGGCGGTATTTTTTTGCCGCAAGATGAGCATCTTTATTCTTTTGTTCGCGTAGGCGAGAGCTACGGGACAACATATACTCCGCCACCAGCCGAGGGAGCCTACTTCGTATTTTTCCAAGGTGAACCCATCACGGTTCGATTGGATATTCTCAATGAAGGCTCCAAAAAGGCGATGGTCGTTGCAAATGAGCTGAGACCCGAGGAAGCTTTCCGGATGACGGTCCTAAAAGCTCCCACGCCGGAAGTGAAAGGTCGCCTTGGTATTGAAGTTTCTCCCTCCGTCAAACTGATACTTCCAAAGACCGCCATTTCGGCTGAGTGGTCGGAGCGAATCGAGTTGCCCCCGCGGTCCAGACTGTATTTCGAGGCGAGGGTGACAAGTGAACAAGAGGCCTTACCACCAGGCATCTACCACTTGAAGTTTCGATGCCGACTGAAGAGTGCATCGGGAAAGGAGATTCCGGCGCACAGCGAGATTTTTCAATTCGAGATCAGAGCGGTCGAGACGTTCGAGGATCGCCTCGAAGTTCTCAGGAGGCAGGCGGCGCGGCTCTCTACCAGGGGTGAATATGAAGAAGCCGAGAAGAAGCTGGATGAATTACTGTTATTATACCCGAACAGTTCTCATAGTTACATAGAGAAAGGCAACATGGCCATGGTTCAGGGGAAAAAAGACGAGGCAGCCAAGGCGTACCAAAGAGCCCTTGATCTCCTTCAATCGAGGATGGACACGATTTATTTGTCCTATGCTCATGATGTATCGATCGAACATACTATTGGTTTTCTTCTGGCGACGCTTCGATCTCTTCAAGGTGAGCTTGAGGGTGAGAGCCACCGCAAAGGGCACAGGGAGCCACGGTAGATATCACAATGGTTTGCCTGTTAATCAAAATGGGACCCGCAATGAGAGCCAAGAGGGATGCTGGTTCCGTTGTGTATCAAGTCAGCATGAGGAGAGTGACGCGAAGAACAGGTCGGTTGTTGGGCATTCTGATCCTGAGTGGGTCCATCCTGGTCTCCCTTCAACTCCATGGGATTCACGCTCAATCCTCGACCTACACGGTCACGTCCGTAGTTCAGGTGGGAGCCCTGCCGCCGGGTGAGGAGGGTGGTGCGGCTTCAGCGCTGTAGGATCCCCAAACGTGCAGACAGGGCCGATAGAGATTTATACTCTATATATCCGGTTCGCCAGTCCTCCGCATAATGATTTCATCAACGAGGATCCTTTTGATGATGAGAAGACGCGGCAGACGATCGGACACGAAGTGGGACATGGAGTGAACATTGTCCATCGCTTCCCCAGCCAATACCCACCAGGACCATTATCAGTGATGGTCACCGGATATTTCATGGTCACCAGCAACATCAATGATCCGGCGTGGAACAATATTCCACATAACTACGATGCAACTGATGAACAACAAATTCAAGTGAGGTGAGGACTTATGATACAACAAATGTGTATGCTTTTAGCTTGCCTGGTGATTGGCTCTCCCTTTTCACTGCAATTCGGATATGAGCATATTTCCCTCTTCGTGCGGGTGGGAGAACACTTCGGAACAGTGTATACTCCGCCACCGACAGGGGGAGCTGATTTCGTCATTTTCCAAGGCGAGCCAATCAAGATCGAACTAGAGATTTTCAATGAAGGCTCTAAGGAGGCAGTGGTTGTTACTCGTGGGATAGCGCCAAAAGATGCTTTTCACATGGTGGTAGTAGAAGCCCCAATGTCTAAGGTGAAGCCCCAACTCAGCCTGGAAGTTTCTCCCTCCGTCAAGTTGAGGCTCACAAATGCAGAAATATTGGCTCACTGGTCCGAGCAAATCGTCTTGCCTCCCCAGTCAGGACTCAAGTTCGAGGCAGTCGTGGTGAGCGGATTGGAACGCTTGCCGACCGGGATCTACAAGTTGAAGTTCCGTTCGCTTCTTAAGAGTGCTTCAGGAAAAGACATCCCAGCAAACAACGATACATTCACATTCGAGATCAGAGCGGTAGAGACGTTTGAAGATAGATTGGAGGTGCTCGGAAGGCAGGCGATGCGCCTTTTTGTGAGAGAGAAATACCAGGAGGCGGAGAAGAAGCTGAATGAGGTGCTTCTGTTATATCCGAACAGTTCGGGCAGTTACACAATGAAAGGGCACATAGCCATGGCTTTGGGAAAAAAAGATGAAGCAATTAAGGCCTATAGAAAAGCGCTCGATTTACTTCAGTCAAAAATGGATACACTGTACTTATCCCATGCGAGCAGCGTATCAGTAGAGCACAGCATTGGTTTTCTTTTGGCGACGTTGAGCGCACTGCAAAAATCCCGATAAAGTGCGCAGCCGAGGGTACCACCGATATGGGGAGATAGAGCCCTTATACCAGAATGCCGATGGGAGTATGCCTCAAGGAGTGCTGGGGCGGACGATACCGGTGGTGGGGGGCCCAATCAGGTGACCACGATTCAGACCTCCGTGGATCAGATCACACCGAACGAAGGGAGAGGCGATGCCCTTGACGTTCAAGCGCGGCATTCAACGGCTTGGATTCCATCACGCTGAGCAACAGGAGAGCGGCGCCCCGCCTAAGAACATCATCTTGGGAAGCCGACGCTGACCATGTCCGCGGCTCAGCTTGATTCTTGCTGCCAGCATGAGCTGGCACGAGATTCCAGCGGAATGGTATCGTCATGAGTTCGGACCGGTTCCTGCTGGCCAGCACGAGCTATTCCCTTCGATCAGACTGAGTTTCCCGTGAGAGAGGTTTTTCCTCGACTCGTGAGGCTCGGTGGATTGGGCACACTCCTCCCGCAGGTGAAGGCTGCAACGGGCTCCGTCATGCTCTCACGCGCAGATATTGCATGCATCCGGTTGATTGGCAAGCTGACTCGGGCCCCGTTGTGCTCTCACCGTGGTGGGAGTAATATCCTCGCTTTTCAAATTCGTTGACGGGCCATTTCGCTTTTGGTAAACTAACGACAGACGAGTCACAACTTTTTGGAATGTAGCTGGAAAGGAGGGTTGTTATGAAGAGATTCATGATGGGATTAGTTCTTACGATGGCGCCGGTCATCTTATTGCTCTCGACGTTGGCCGCTTTGCCCGACCTTTGTCTCATTCTTTTCCTGATCTTTCCTCCGCTGGTCCTGATTTGTCTTCTGCCAGTGGCCGGATTGCTTCCGCTTGATTTTCAGACCTTCCTGTGATGACCCAAGCCCGAACAGGCTTGGTAGAGACGAAGGCCGAAATGGGTTAACCGAAGGATAACCTCTCGCTGTTGGTTGAGCGTACCGTGAGATCAACAGCCGATTAGCCATAGACTGAGGAGGCTTCACACGGCTATGCTGAGAAAAATCGCCTGTCCGGCCGTCGGGATGTTAGCGTGGTTTTTTATTCAGGTCGCTCCAACACCCGCGCAATTGGATCTCGCTTCGCCTCTCGTCCTTCAATCTCCCAACGCCCAGGTGGGATTCGGATTCGGCCTGGCCAGTGGCGATATCAATGGAGACGGCTATGGCGATGTCGTCGTCGGCTCGGTCCTCTCCTCGGTGAACAATATGAAGAATGCTGGACGCGTCTTCGTTTTCTTCGGCGGGCCAGCCCCGGATAGCGCGCCCGATCTCGTGCTCCAATCGCCGCAACCGGAAGCCGAAGCGCGATTCGGCTGGAGCATTGCCGTGGGCGATATCAATGGGGATGGTTACGGCGACGTTGTGGTGAGCGCGCTCCTCGCCCAAGGCGGTGCCAGAAGTGGAAGAGGGGCGGCCTATGTCTTTTTCGGCGGACCCGAGCCGGATGCACAGGCCGACGTCACGCTGGCGAGGCCGGCTGACTTGAACGCCAATGCGCGATATGGCTGGGCGCTGACCACAGGGGATCTCAACGGCGACGGACTGGATGAGGTCATCGTCGGTGGGCAGAATGTTCGCGTATTGGGAACCGAGGGGGCGGGCCAAGTGTTTGTCTACTTCGGCAGTCGATCGTTTCAGGGAGCGTTGGGGATGACCTTGATCTCGCCCCGTGTGGAACGGGCCGGTGAGTTTGGCAACGCCGTGATCAGCGCCGATTTCAACGGCGATGGCTATGACGATGTGGCCGTAGCTGCAACCGGTCAGTCCGTTGGGAATGCAGCTAATGCTGGTCAGGTTTTTCTCTTCTTCGGCAGTCCAGCATTCGATGCCACGAGCGACCTCGCTCTCCAGCAGCCTTCCCCCACGCGCACCGCGCGTTTTGGCTTCGCCCTGGCGGCCGGCGATATCAATGGAGATGGGTTCCAGGACGTGATCGTGGGTGTCACCAAACCTCCACGCAATCCGCTGGGACGGACCAATCAGGGGGAGGTACACGTTTTCCCGGGAGGAGAACAGATGAGCGCGACGGCGGCGTTCATCTGCTCTCAACCCTCAGTCGATGGGTTTGGATCGGCGCTCGCTTCTGGCGACGTGAATCGCGACCAGCGAGACGACGTGATCGTTGGCGTGCCGACGCCCGATCTGCGGGCCAATAGTCCGGGCATTGCCCTGATTTTCTTCGGCGGTGCCGCTCTGGATTGTGCCTCTGATCTCACGCTGGAATCTCCCGAGCCGGCATCGGGGGATCAATTCGGATCGATCATCGCCACCGGTGATGTGAACGGTGATGGCCGACTCGATGTCATCATCGGAGCTCCTCACCCACCATCGATTCTGGGGGGCGGCGGAGCTCCGGGCAGGGTATTCATCTACTTTGGTCAGTGATGGGAATCGAGTTGCCGTTGCACCCCTCAAGCTAAAGACAACATGCGCTCGATGGCTCGCCGAGCCCGCCGGGCGATCTCCTCGGGCACGCGCACTTCGTGGACCATGTCCTCGAGAGAAGTGAGCACCTTCTCCAGAGTGATCATCTTCATGTATTGACACACGGCCTCGGGGTCCACGGGGATGAACCGCTTATCGGGATTCTCCTTTTTCAGCCGATGAAGGATGCCCACTTCGGTGGCCACGATGAACTCCCTGGCCGATGACTGGCGAGCATGCTTGATCATCCCGCCAGTGGACAGAATATGGGTTCCATTTGATGGGATGTCCCCATCGGCAATATAGTACATGCACGAGGTGACGCATCCGCATTCCGGATGGATGAGGAACTCGGCGGCGGGGTACCGCTGCCGAATGGCTTTGATGTCAGCCGGAAGAATACCCGCGTGAACGTGACACTCTCCCATCCACAAGTGAAGCTTTCTGCCAGTGATCTTCTGGACATAGGCGCCAAGGTACATATCGGGAAGGAAGAGGATCTCCCGATCTTCGGGGATCGACCGAACGACGTTCACGGCGTTACTCGATGTGCAACAATAGTCGGCTTCTGCCTTCACTTCGGCTGACGTGTTGACGTACGCCACGACCACCGCTTCGGGATGCTGAGACTTCCAGCGCCGAAGCTGCTCGGCGGTCACCGTCTCGGAGAGCGAGCATCCGGCGTGAGGATCGGGGATGAGGACCTTCTTGTCGGGACAGAGAATGGCCGCCGTCTCGGCCATGAAGTGGACGCCACAGAAGACGATGACGTCGGCCTCGGTCCTCGCCGCGGCCTGAGAGAGTCCCAGCGAATCGCCGACGAAATCGGCCAAATCCTGAATGGGGCCGATTTGATAGTTGTGCGCCAGAATGACGGCATTTCGCTTTCTTTTGAGATCGAGGATGCGCTCGACGAGTTTCGCCTGATCAGACCCGTTTCTCTTTCGGGATTCGGATGATGTATTGAGCATATCCATTACTCCACTAAATAACCGCGGAGCTTCAGTGCCTGGCGAGCCTTTTCCAGTAGATCTTCTCTGGGCGCTTCGATCGTATGAAGATGAACGCCCCCGGTCAACTCACAAAGGAGCTCCGCGCCGGTATGATTTATTTTCTCGATGAATTCGCTCACATCCTGACGTGACTGGATCATCAACGGACGCCGGATCTCACCATAGATCGGATGTTCGATGACCACGTCGATGACTTTGACGCCCAGATCAACGAGGAGTTGAAGTTCATCTTCGCACTGATCCTTCGTGTGCTTGGACGCAATGACCGACTGGAATCGCTGCTCTCCGGGAGCCCGCCAGAGCACATAGCCTCGAGGCGTTGATATGACCGGTTGGCCCGAGGCGCGGAGCACGGCGATATCCTGAACGATGATTTGTCGGCTCACTCTCAGGCGACGGGCCAGACTGGCTCCCGAGATTGGTCGATTCCGTTGTTGCAGAATTCGGAGAAGGCGCTTCCGTCGACGCTCAGTCCGTTCCATTACACCTCTTTATATCACTCGGAGAATCGTCTTGTCAACTGTCAAGACAGAAGTTCGATGAGAGACGACGGGCGTCCGAACTGGATACCATGAGGGCTCGGCCAACGCTCCAGGAGGTGATCTCTTCTCGGTGAATCTCCGAAACAGTGGATCTTTGAGAAGGGAGGTGTTCCCGCAGCGTCTCAATGATGTATCCCATGGTGTGGTCAGAGTGGCCAGCAACCGCATCGGAGAGTGAATCGTCCGGGCTCTTCATCGCGCGGAGTGTCCTGTTGCATGGCAGCCGGGGCTCTGGTCTTCGGGAGATGGCGACGCTCGACTCATTTGCCGAATGCCGGGACTGGTCGTCACGGACAGCTTCCCGTGAAGGATTGAAGGCCCGATGTTCAGTTTTGACTTGACGTCTTGCCCTTGAAAAAGAAACGGGGACGCCGCATAATAGGAGGGTATACGAGCGAAAAGGGCTAGAGAGCGCGAGGACAAGGACCATTGCCTGGGGGGTGGGGCCCTTCGTCAGCATGGCGACCATGGAATAGGAGATCTCACATATGGCAGCGGAGAAAATCCTCATCATCGATGACTCTCCCATCGACGCGCGATTTGCGTCAAAACTCCTCACCGAAGCCGGCTACCAAACGACCATCGTCCACGATAGTCTGGAGGCCCTGGGGACGGCGAGAGAATTGCGTCCGGATCTCATTCTCCTGGATGTGACCATGCCCAAGATGGACGGATATCAGGTCTGTCGGCAACTGAAGGCCGATCCTCAGACGCGGAATATCCCCACCGTGCTTTACACGATTCGGGATCAGTTCATCGATTGTCTGCGGGGGATCGAGGCTGGGGCCGATGATTTCATCATCAAATCGCTCAGCGGCGAAGATTTTCTCAATCGGGTCAAGAGAATTCTATCGGAGTGGGAGATTGGATTGGGTAGTTCGGTAGAAGGCGTTGATCTGGAATTGCTCAAACCTTTACAGGAGATCGAAGACCGGAAGGCGCTGGTCAATGCGCTCTACAGCGCGTTCAATAAGCACGTCCGTGAAACGATGAACGTCTTCTTGGGCTCCCATGTCACCAGCGTGCTCGTCGACCGGGCCATCGAGAAGACGGCAGTAGAACACCCAGTCTTTCGCCACTTGGATAGCAGTCAGTTGATGGGCATGTTACTTGATCCCCGGATGATCGAAGGGACCTCGACCGAAGAGATCATCGGGGCGTTCATCCGGTTCAACCGGGAATTAATTCAACTGGTGACCAAGCTGACCAGAACGCGCCCCAGCGGGCCGAAAGAGGCGCGCGGCATTCTCAAGGGCGTCTCCGATATGGTTCGCGAATTGGGCGCCCAATATGAGGAGTTGAAAGCGCGAGCGGTACCGCCGCCTCCAACCGAAGAAGCCTCCCCCACGCCGGTGGCCGAACCCGCACCGGTGGCCATCTCCGAGCCCATGAACGCCGATTGTACGATTGATGGCCAGGGGCATTTGATTTACGCCAATGACGACCTGGTTCGCGTCCTCGGCTATAGCAAGGAGGAGTTGCTGGGACGGCGGATCAGTGAACTCGTCGATGAGCAGAGTAAACCAATGCTCAATCGAGCGCTGGGCCAAGTCCGGGATGAAGGGTCGGGGGCGACCAAGTTGATTCTGAGGAGCAAGTCGGGAGGGATCGTGCACGCCGAGGCTCGGATGACCGCCCTCTACGACGCTCAGGGCCAATTCGCCATGACCCGCTGCAACCTCCTGATCATTCCGACTACACAGTTGCTTCAGGAGCGAGATCGAGAAGTGGAACGGCTCAAGCACGCCCTTCAGGAAATGAGCGAGGAATTCGGAGTCCTGGCGTCCACCATCTCGCATGATTTACGTCAGCCACTTCACGCCATCCTGGTGCTCTGTCAGTTCCTCAGGGATGAGTACCTCCATCATCTCGACGAACAGGCTCAGGGCTATATTCGCTCCATCGAACAGGCGGGCACCAGGATGAAGGAAATGATCGAGGACCTCGTCCACTATGCGCGGATCACCTCAGCAACGAATGCTTACGAAGACGTTCCTCTCGATGCATTGCTGGGACAGGTCAGGGATGAGTTGAGCGAGATGATCCAGCAGCGGAACGTTCGCCTCCAGGTGATGGGCGAATGGCCTACAGTGACCTGTGACCGGGAGCGCATCAAGGAATTGTTCAAGGAGCTCATCACCAATGCCATCAAGTTCAATGACCAGGCCGAGCCGCGGGTGGAGATCGCCTTGGCGAAGGTCGATCCCGAGGGATATACCTTTTCAGTCAAGGACAATGGCATTGGTATTGAGGAGACCGAGCATGAGAATGTCTTTCGTCTGTTCTATCGGCTTCACAAACCAGAGGAGTATGGAGGAACGGGTGCCGGTCTGGCCATCTGCCGCCGAATTGTTGAGGCTCATGGAGGAAAGATCTGGGTCCGATCCCGACCGGGAGAGGGGACGACCGTGCTCTTCACTCTCCCTCGGGAACTCCCTACCGCTTGAATATCGGATGGGTCGCTCCAATACCCATTCGGCATCATCGCTCGTCGATTAATCGCACGACAAACCACGATTCGATATCACGGGCATGGATCTCCGAAGTGAATGGTTGAATCGCGCGTGGAAGCGGAGCAAGAGCGTCTTAATGGCGGCCGACTTTTCCCGGCGATTCAACCGGTTCATGATCGCGGTGACGCTCGTCGCACTGGGCGTTGTGCTCATTGGTCAGGGATATCGCCTCCCCCTGGAGCCTGGTCAGAAGGTCCTCCGATGGCCCATTGACATTGCTCTCATCGTCGTCTTCCTCATCGATGGAGCGCGTTACCTCGCCCGTGGCCGTGAAAGATGGCCGGTCTGGTTGCGTTCGTGGCTGACATGGGTGGTGGGCGGAACGATCAGCCTGGTGGTGCTGGCGTCTGGTCTCCTCACCGTTCATGGGATCGCTACGATCATTCTCTATCGACAGATTGTCGTCCTGCTGAGAATGATCGGGCGATCGCGAGTTGCACGAACCGTATTGGCAGAAGTGCGCCTGAAGCCGGCGCAGATGCTGGCGCTCAGCTTTTTATTCACCATTGGCGTGGGGACCTATTTCCTCACCTTGCCCGCGGCTACTGCTGATCAGCAGGGGGCTTCACTGCTGAACGCCTTGTTCACAGCGACGTCGGCCACCTGTGTGACCGGACTCATCGTCGTCGATACGAGCACCTATTGGTCGCGCTTCGGGCAAACGGTGATCCTCATTCTCATCCAGATTGGCGCTCTCGGCATCATGACGATATCCACGTCGGCGGGGTTGCTCTTAGGCCGTCGATTAGGGCTCCGGGAACGCGTGGTGCTCCACGAAATCTTCGATGAGGCAATGGCCGAGGAACTCATCCGGCTCATTCGAAATATCGTGAAGTTGACGATAGTGATCGAGCTGGTGGGATTCGCCCTTCTCGTGGTGAAGTTTGCGGGGCGTATGCCGCGTTGGACGGAAACCCTCTATCAAGCGGTGTTTCACTCCGTGTCGGCTTTTTGCAATGCTGGTTTTTCACTCGCTTCGGATAGTCTGATGAAGTTCGTCGATGACCTCGGCGTGAACCTCATCATCAGCACGCTGATCATCCTGGGAGGATTAGGATATGCAGTGCTCGGGGGACTCTCGTCGCTGTGGCCGATGAAGCGGTCCATCCGGTTGGGGTGGAAGGCGCTGTCGCTGCACGCGAAGTTGACGCTGGTCACATCGCTCGTGCTCATCAGCCTGGGGACGGTTCTGTTTTTCTTCTTTGAATTCGACAACACGCTCCTCCATTTGCCCTTGAAGGATCAGATCGTGGCGGCCTATTTTCAGTCCGTGACGGCGCGCACTGCCGGTTTCAATACGGTGGACATCGGTCAGTTGAAGCCAACGACGTTATTCGTCCTCATGATTCTCATGTTCATCGGGGCGTCGCCGGGCTCGACGGGAGGGGGGATCAAGACGACGACGGTTGCTGTTCTGATCTTGTCGGTTCGATCGATTGTGCGCCAGCGCGAGGAGGTGGAAGCCTTTGGCCGCACCATCTCGCGAACGATGATCTACAAGGCGGCGGCCATCGCCGTCATCTCCCTCGGCGTGGTGCTCACCCTGTTCCTCATACTTCTTGCTGTCGAGCAAGGTGATTTTCTGGCGCTCGCCTTCGAGGCCGTTTCTGCCTTTGGGACAGTGGGATTGAGCATGGGCATCACTCCGCAATTGACGGTATGGGGCAAGCTGATCATCATTACCATGATGTACGTTGGTCGGATTGGACCGTTGACTCTGGCCTTGGCGATCGGGGAACCGGAGCGCCGGCTCCGCATCGCTTATCCTCAGGGTCGCGTATGGATCGGGTGAACCAGCTCGTCGATTGTGGAGCACAGTGACGGAGGGGAAGACAGATGGAGTTATTTGCCGTCATTGGACTGAAGCGGTTCGGTTATCGGGTGGCCCGATCGCTGACCGAAAAGGGCGGGGAAGTGATCGCCATCGATATCGATCCGCAACTCGTCGAAGCCGCCAAGGATTATGTGACTCAGGCCATCTGCCTGGATGCCACTGATGAACAGGCCATGCGGGCGGCCGGACTGGCTGACGTGACCACGGCCGTGGTCGCCATCGGCGGGAATCGAGAGGCCTCTATTCTCTCGACGGCCATCCTGCATCGGTTGGGCGTGGGTCGGATCATCGCGCGCGCCGGATCGCTTCTCCATGCCCAGATATTGGAGGCCGTGGGGGCGCACGAGGTGCTCATCATCGAAGACGAGATGGGCGAGGAGCTGGCGCGAAAGATCATTCACCGGGATATCGTCGAGCGAACGCGACTGGCCCTGGATACGGAGATCATCCAGATACAGGCGCCTCACTGGATGGTCGGCAAGACGCTGGCGGCGCTGGATCTGCGGAAGCAGTATCGGCTCAACGTCATCGGGTTGAAGCGACGAGTGCCCGTCGTCGATGATTATGGGGAAACTCACTATGAGACCCAGTTCATCAATCTGCCCGATCCCTATGATGAGATCAACCGCGATGACATTTTGATTCTCACCGGGTCGACGGAATCCATCGAACAGTTGCTTCGCGAGAGCGAGGAGGGAGCGTGAGACGCCTGAGCGTGATGCCCTTACGGAGAGTCGTTCAGAGCTATTCGATTCGAACGCGCATCTCGCTGGGATTGATGTTGGTCGTGGCCATATTCATTCCCATCACGGCGGCCTCACTCTATTACGTCAACGAGTTATTCGCCGACATCGAACGGGCCGAATATCACGCCAATGTGGCTCGGGCCGCGGAAGATGTGGAAGTGGGCATCGTTCGCCTCCGCCAGTTGGAGAAGAGTTTCCTGCTCGCTCCCGGCGTCGAGCCGCAACGGGCGCACGCCGACCAACTGAACAAGGTTCGTCAGATTCTGGCCGATCTTCGGCGTCGAGTTCGACAAGAAGACGCTCCAGATCTGAACGATCTCGACGACCAGTTGACGCTCTACGAATCGACGGCTCGGGTGCTCTTTGCCCGCGCCCGGCAATACGAGACATCGTTGACTGCCTCGGCCAAGGAACGCGTGTTGGAATTTCGCCGCCGGTTGGACGAGCTGCTGAAGGAAGCGCGCCGTCAGGAACGACGTGAGCGCTCCCCGGCCGGCTCGCCGATCAATGCGTCGCCTCCCGATCCCTACCAGCAAATCGTCGACTCCATGGAGACGTTCGAAAAGTTCATTCTCTCTGTCCGAGAGCGACAAAATCCCGAGATGACGCAATTAGTCGCCAATCTCAGGCGCATCAGCGATCGCATGATTCGATCTGCAGAAACGGTGGCCGCGCGTCACTGGGACCTCTTGGAAAAGAGTCGCCACCGAGCCGAACTGTTGCGCGCGCGCGCCCGCCGAAACGTGATCACCGGCTTGATGATCACTCTGTTGGCCGCTGCCGTGCTGCTCGTCACCTTACCCAATCGCATCGTCGCCCCCGTACAGCGATTGACTGGCATGGCCCAGCGCATTCGTCGCGGTGAAGTCGTCGCCGTGAGCGAAATCCGGCTCGCTGACGAAGTGGGCCGGCTCGCCGAAGCTCTCGATGAGCTGGTCAAGCATTTCCATCGGCTGGATCGAACCAAGTCGGCCAAGATCGCCGAGCGAACGCGAGCCATTCAAATTCTCCTCGATCAACTCTCGACGCCGACGGTCGTTGTTGATACTACGGGAGCAATTCATCAATGGAACGAAGCATTCCGCAACCTGGTCACTCGGGAAGAAAAAGCCCTCGCTGGACGCTCGATATACGATCTGCTCGGTCTGTCCCCGGAGGAAACCGCTGAATTCAGCGAACGCCTGCATGTGGGGGCGCGCCGGAGCTGGTCCATTCGGGCCAAGCCAGGGAGCGAGGAGTCGCTGAAATTAGAAGTGAAAGCCGTTCCCACCACGGAAGAGATTCATCCGGCTCGCATCATCTTATTTTTCCATCGATCGAAGGTGAAGGGATGATGAGGCGGTAGTCGAACCGGGGCCTCATCGCGTTCTGATGGCCGATCACCCTTCATCGGCGGCGAACCGAACGCCACACTTGCGGATGAAAGAGAACGAGAACGGTCATCACTTCCAATCGACCAATCCACATGTTGATGAACAGGAAGAACTTGCTGATCGGGTGAAGATGCGCGTAATTGACCATTGGGCCGACGGCGTTGAATCCCGGACCGATATTACCCAGTGTGGCGATGCTCGCCGTTATGCCGGTGAGCAGATCAGTTCCCAACGAGATCACAACTGTCGTACTGAAGATGAAGGCGAGAAGGTAGAGCAGGAGAAAGGCGATGATGGAGCGCATGATCTCGGGGGCGACGAGGCGGGTGCCGAGGCGAATCGGTTTCACAGCATGAGGATGAATGGCTTTGAACAGCTCGCGGTAGGCGTATTTGGCGATGAGCAGAAGGCGAACGACTTTGGGGCCGCCAGCGGCCGATCCGGCGCAACCGCCAATGAACATGAGCATCAGGAGGACGATCTTGGCCTGATCGCTCCACAGATTGAAATCATCAGTGGCGAAGCCGGTGGTGGTCAAAATGGTCAGAACCTGAAACAGCGCCAACCGCACGAGCGTGAATGGCGAGGCTCCATCCAGGGGGGCATTCGTTTCAGCAGAGAGATAGCTCGGTGGCAGATGGTGGGAGAATCGATACAACGCCATCCCCAATATAACGGCGCCTCCCAGGACGAAGAGACTATACAAGCGAAATTCCTCGTCTCGGAGGAGTCGTTGGGGCTCCCCACGAAGCGCGCGATAGTGAAGCGAGAAGTTCGATCCGGCGAGGAACATGAACACGATGACGATCCATTCTGCGGCGGGATTGCCGTAGCCACCGATACTCTCGGGATGGGGCGAGAATCCTCCCGCGGCCAGCGTGGTGAAGGAATTGCAGATGGCGTCGTAGAGGGGCAGACCGGCCAGCACGAGCAAAAGGACTTCCGCTCCGGTGAGCCCCGCATAGAGCGTCCACAGCGCAATGGCCGTGTGGCGAATGCGGGGCGTGAGACGCTCTTCGTCCGGGCCCGGCGCCTCGGCGAAGAAGAGCTGACGACCGGCAATGGCCAGCTTGGGAAGAATGGCGATGAACAGAGCGATGACGCCCATTCCTCCCAACCATTGAGTGAGCCCGCGCCAGAAAAAGAGGCCCCGCGAGTAGGCATCGAAGTGTTGAAGAACGGTAGCGCCGGTCGTAGTGAATCCGGACATTGATTCGAACAAGGCATCCATCACTCCCAGGCCCGCCCAGATGTAGGGAATGGCCCCGAATATGGCGACGACCAGCCAGGAGAGAGCGACGACGGCCAATCCTTCGACTCGCGTCAATTCTTCGCCACCGGGATGACACCGTCTGGCCATCTCGCCGATGAGGCTGGCGCTCACGCCGGCGATGATGAACCCACCGCTGGCTTCTCCCTGCCCGGAGGTCCATTCGACGAGCAGAGGAAGCACCATCACGGCACCGAAGTACCGGAGAATGAACCCCACTGTATGAGTGACGAGGGCGAGGCGCATGAGACATCACTGTGATGCTCAGCCTACCGTGTATGGTCCGGGACCGGCCGCTCTCCATCCTGTCGATCGGGCAGCGAAGCTTCGGAGATAGGCGGAGATCCCGCCTCTCCGGTGGGGACGCTCACTGCCCGGCTGTGACCGCTCGCTGCTCCGCGACCGATGGAGCATGGAGGCCGAGACATATGTCATGTTTCTGACCGAAGGAAGAATTTTCGTACCGCTTGGCTCGCTTCTTGAGTGCAAAAGATGAACAGTCTATCCCCCGGTTGAATGGTGTCCTCTCCATGAGGCACAATGGTTCGATTCCCGCTCTGGACGGCGGCGATGATGGCGTCATGAGATCTGGGCAGGTGTTTGATTCTGGTCGCAGGGAAGTCCTCCGGCAGAACCAGCTCCAGGACGTCACCTTTCCCCTGTTCGATCGTGGCCAGGAGTTGGATGTTCGGCTCCTGAAGGAGCGTGATCACCGTCCGTATGGCGGTCACACGAGGATTGAGGGGAACGTCAATGCCCATTTCTTCGAACAATCGAATGTTGGCCGGCTTGTTGACGCGCGTGATGACCTTGGGAATCTTCATCTGACGGGCCAGCAGCGAACTGAGCAAGTTCTTTTCGTCATCGCTGGTGACCGAAACGAGGACGTCACTCCGGAAGATCTGTTCCGCTTCCAGAAGCTCCAGATCGGTCCCATCGCCATGGAGGACGAGCGTCGATTTCAGTTCGGCGGCCAGCGTCTCACAGCGTTCGGCCGAGCGTTCGATGATTTTCAGTCGGAGGTCTTCCTCCTGTTCGAGTCGTTTGGCGAGGGTGAGTCCCACCGTGCCCCCACCAATGATGGTCACGTCGCGGACGTGACGGCGGGCCTGACGAAAGAACCGTCGTTCCAATTTCCGGAGAGCGTGCTGCGTTCCCATGAAGACGACTTTGTCCTCCGCCCTCAATTCGGTCTGCCCCGATGGAACATACAAGCGATCCCGCCTCATGACGGCCACGGCGAGGACGCCGCGGGGAAGGCCGAGCGCGGCCAGGGGCTTCCCGAGCAGTTGGGAATCCTTGTGGAGCCGATACTCCAGCAGCCAGATCCGGCCACCGGCGAAAACCTCCACATCAATGGCTTGCGGGACGAGAACGATACGAGCGATTTCCTCGGCGAGCATATATTGAGGCCAGATGAGGCGATCGATGCCCAGGCCCGAATCGCGAACTTCATGAGGCGTCGGTCGGGATGCTCTCTCCGCTCCTCGATCGCCGTCGCCCGATTCACCGCCTCCCAGCTCGGAACCTTTGAAGGCATGATAATACTCTTCCTTGGAGACGAAGCAGAACGTTTCCGGTCCACCCGCCCGCTTGGCCGCCAGACAGGCAATGATGTTGCGTTCGTCCGATTCGCTGCAGGCGATGAACTTATCCGCTTCGGTGAGCTGCGCATCGTGCAGCGTCTTCGGGTGCGTGGCGCTCCCGCGAATGATCTGAACATCGAGGCGATCCAGCCGACTGATGAGTTCGGGATCTTCCTCGATGACGACCACGTCGCGTTGACTGGCGAGTTGTTGGGCGAGTTGATATCCGATGTGACCGCCGCCAGCAATGATGACTCTCATCATTCCTCCGACTCGACGTCCAACTCCCAGTAAAGTATCAACGTTCTCTCGACACACTGTCAACGGGTCGTGTGAGGTGCAGCATGGATCGCCAATGGCCGCTCACCGCTCGTGAACGGGCGGTTCGCTCCCCCGGTTGCCAGTAGTGGCCACCCATGAAGGTTATCGTCTGGCCTGGTTGAGGACCATGTTCATCCCGATGAAACCGGTGTTTCAGCATTGCGCGCTGGTTGGAAATCCTCGTTGGCTCGGGTTATTCCTGTAACGCTTTCATATTGCGCGTGTTGTGAGGTGGATCGATGAGAGCCTGTGCGGCGTCTACTGTGGTATGGAGCTTGCTACGTGATGGGCGAAATCACCTGGAGGGCGACCGGGATGCATGGAACGCCATCGAAACAGCGACTGCGGGGGCGGATGTTCTCCACATTCAAATGGGCGGGAATGGCCGTGGCTTCCTTTCTCCTGATGGGGAGCCTGGGATTGATCGCTCGTCGTTCGCAACTTGGCCTGGAAATCCCTGGACGCACATCGGAGCCGGACAGATGGGCGGTAGAGAGTTCGACTCATTCGAGTTCGTTGCGAGTGTCAGAGCGGTCCATCCAGGAGCCACTCGCACGGACGCTAGCCTCAACGAAGGGGATTGAGTTCCTCGGCCGGGCCTTGATGGGGACAGCCACCGCCGTGGCCGTGGAGGGGAACATCGCTTACGTGGGGACCGGCGCGGGCCTGCTTGTGCTGGATGTGACCGATCCTGGGAATCCAGCGGAGTTGAACCGATCATTTTTCCCCTCGCCGGTCACCGATGTGGTCGTTCGAGGATCGATGGTAGTCGCAGCAGCGGGAGAGGCCCTATGGGTTCTGGATTTCTCCGATCCTGTGGAGCCCGAGGAGCGAGCCGTCTACCGCGTCTCTTCAGGAGTGGTGGAGCGGGTGGTCGTGGATGGTCCGCTGGCCTATATATCGGGCGCCAGAATGTTGTTGCGCGTGCTGGATCTGAGCGATCCCGAACGGCCGGAGGCGCTCGGTGAACTGATCGATCCCCGACATACCAGTTCTACCCTGTCGCTCACCGTCGCCGGACGGGTGGCTTTCATCGCCGATTTTCGAGGCATCCGTATCGTTGATGTAGGTGATCCATTGGCGCCGCAACGTCTGGGAGTGATCCCTGTCGATGGGGATGCGGCAGTGAGCGGAATTGCCCTCTCTGGCACCATCGCTTACGTAGCGGCTGGGCTGGGGGGATTGCAAGTGATCGATATCGGCGATCCCCTCCATCCGCGCCCGGTGAACTCGCTGCCGGAGTTGGGGATCGTGTGGGATGTGGCCGTCGGTGGACCGTACGTCTATCTCGTGGCCGGGAGCCGACTCCACATCCTGGATGGGACTGATCCGGGCGGGCTTCGCGCCGTCGGCGAAGTGAGAGTGCAAGGCGGGGGAGCGGTGAGCGTGAGACTGGATGGTGGTCTCGCCTACGTCGTTTCGAGGGCGTCGCTGAGTATTGTGGATGTGGCTGATCCACTCCATCCTCGCCGGCGTGGTGTGATAGAGACATCGGGAACAACCTGGGCGGTGGCGGCGTCTGATGGTATGGCGTATGTGGGGAGTTTGCATAACGGGCTGTGGATCGTGGATGTGAGCGATCCCGTCCATCCGCGCCGGCGCGGAACGGTGACGGGATTAACCATTCACGATGTCGTGGTGGAGGGGCCAACGGTTTTTGCGGCGTTTGTGGATGACGAAGCGGGGAGGACGGGCGTACTCATTCTGGATGCGAGCGATCCGGATCATCCGATGGAGCGCGGCCGGTTGGAGCTGCCGCCGGTGGCCATCGGGCTGGCATTGATCGATCGATGGCTGGTGGTGGCTGATGGGCGTGGTGGCCTGCGCATCATCGATGTGAGTGATGTGGACCGACCGCGAGAGATCGCACAGATTGACACGGCGGGTCCGGCATTCGATGTGGTGACGAAAGGGAGAGTGGCCTATGTAGCCGATGAGGCTGTGGGTTTGGAAATCATCGATGTGAGCGATCCGGCATCTCCCCAGGTTCTGCAGGTGATGGAGATCGGTAGGCTGAAGCAATTGGCGTTGTGGGGCGACGTTCTCTTCGGCTTGGGGACGGGGCGGGTAGTCGTTTTCGAGGTGAGCGAGTCGGAGCAGCCCCGGGTGACCGCCGTTCTGGATGCGCCGGAGGCATTCTCGCTCCCATTGAGCCTGGCCGCGGCGGGATTCAGCTTGTTGGTGGGCGATGGGGGGCGAGTGCGGTTGTTCGATGTGAGTGATGTCGCGGCTCCTCGAGTTCAAGGAGAGATCAGAATGCCGGCGAGCGTCCGAGGATTATCGGTCAGCGATGGAGCGATCTGCGTGGCCGATGGCAATGCGGGGTTCATGGTGCTGGCGCCGATCGATCTTCGGTTACCGACGACTCGTGCTTGGGATGGTGGACGTTGAGCATCCTGATATGGCGAAGTCAAGCCCGAACGTTACCGGCGGCGATTCGCGCCCACGATGGCGGCAGCCTGTCGGGAGGGGGCGGTTGGTGATGAGCCTCGGGAAGGGGCCTGGGGATATCAGTATGTGCCGGGCGAGGTGCAAAACCGCCAGAAACACCAAAATCGCTAAAAACAGCAGAAACGCCAGAAACGCGAAAAACAGCAGGAACGCTGAAAACGCCAGAAACAGCAGGAACACCAGAAACGCCAGCAGCCCCTCCTCGATGTGTGGTATAAGACGGCGGCGTGGGTTCAATCCACATCGAGGAGGTCAGCATGCGGGGCACGCGCGTGATGGTCAGTCTGATGGGGTTGGGAGTGATCATCAGTGGATGGCGGGTTGGTTCTTTGCGAACCGGGACGCTGGCGTGGTGGGCCGCGTCGGGGGCCGATGGGGTGGTGGCCGACGTCCCGGCCGGAGGCGATGGGACTGGGTCGGTGTTGGCGGCAGCGGGGCAAGCGCCGCCGGCGGTCATTCGGCCGCGGGCCTATGTCAATGATGGGTTCAGTGATCCGCAACAGGCGGTGGACAAGAATCCGGCCACGGCGTCGGGGGGCCATCCAGGTGGCCGCATTTGTCATACTCATTGTGTGGGGGTCAATCGGGTGACCTGTACGTGGGTTGATTTTCCCGCTGGATATCGGCCGATGGAGTTGCGGGTGAAGTGGCGGGCGGGTGGAGGTGTGGCCATTGTGGGGGAGGGTAGAGCCAGGGTGGAGGCGTGGATCGAGTATTCGCTGGATGGGGGAGGGAGTTGGGTGGAGATGGAGCGGTGGATGTGTGAGCAGCCGCGGTGTGAGCTGGCGGCCCATGAGGTCGGTGTGCCGTTATCGGGGGCGCAAGCGACGGGGTTGGTGCAGGTGCGGGCGACGGTGGAGGTGACGTTGCTGCAGTGTGGCGATTGTCAGACCAACAGCACCAATGTGGATGGGGACATGTCGGTCTATGACATACGGATTGTGGCCGAGCGACCGGAGTTTCGGTTATTTTTGGATGTGGATGGGGATTTTGATCCGGCGCATCCGGAGAGTGACATTGACCTCTATGTGCCGGGGGCGAGGTTGGATGGGGAGAGTTTGCCGGTGCCCAGTTCGGGGACGACGATTCAGACGGTGGAGGTGGTGGCGGGGTATGTCTTGCCCGATGGGAAGCTGGCCAAGCCCGCGGAGTTCATCGAGCCGGGGGAGGGGACGCCGCGGGTGAGTTATCCGGCGCGGAGCAGTAGGAACACGTCACGGTTTCGGGGGATAGCGATGAACTGTGGGACGAGCACGGGGTTGGATTTTTACCTGCCGGTGATCAGGTGGGGATTTGTGGATGATGGAGGGATGACGGCGCGGGTGCCGCTGGAGTGTCGGGATTATGGGGGGATGACGGTGGTGGTGGGAACGACGCAAGGAGGGAATGATACGGCCACGCTGCGCATTCCCCAGGATGAGGATGGGAATCTGTTGCCTGACGGGGGCTGGTTGGACGCTGATGGGAATTGGATTGATTCGGCAGGCATAGCTCCCGACGCTGATGATGATCTGTTTCCTTCGACGACCAACGGAGTCAATGGCGATGGATTATCCGCCTATGAAGAGTATCGTGGGTTCGTCGTTCTGTCTAATGGTATAGAGAGGCACAGAAGAACGAATCCAAGTAATAATAAGGATCTCTTTATTTGGAGTGATGTGTTTTCTGATAACCTTTATGATGCGACTCATCTTCCTTTCCCTAAGCATAGAATCACGAACGGCGGAAAAGATCCAAGCCGGAGGATTAATTTCAATTATACCAATAATGGTTTAGGCGGGAACATACCCGGGCATGTTGATCAACGATGCTTGACTGTCTTCAGGATCGAAGAATTTCGTGACTGTTGTTATGGACAAAACTTACCTCCTCGGGTCCAACCATGGACGCCTAATAACACAGATCGCATCGAGATATACATTCAGAGTATTCGGTGGGCCAGTCCGCCAAATATGGATCGGTTTATCGTGGATTCATTTGATGATGCGGGCATTAGACATGTCCTTGGGCACGAAGTAGGTCATGGGATTAACATCGCTCATCGCGATTATTTGGTTAGTCCGCCGCCTCCTCTGTCGGTCATGATAATCAATTACATTACACCGGGGGGAGATCGACAGGCGTGGCAGCAGAGGTGGAATAATCTGCCTCATAATTATCATGAAGGATTAGATATCATCCCCTGGTTACGACTGAAATAGGCGAGCATGGAGAATCCATGTCGATGAGCGCCCTTGAAACCAGCTCAAAGTGTGGAGGTGCATGATGAGAAAGATCAATCTGTTAGTGCTCTACATAATAGTGGCACTTTCTTCATCAGCTTCGGGTGACGAAGTTATCCAAGTTCCCATCGATATTGTTATTTCTGCAGTTGACCACCCGGGGGAAACATTTGCTCTTCCGTCTCGCAGTTCGACCCGAGCCATCTATTATCCTGGCGAAGAGGTAAAGCTTGGCATTGGCTTGCTCAATTATGGGACTGGTGAGGTGTGGCTCAATTTACCGGAAACCAAGGTGACAGAGCATTTCATTTTTCGATGGCTCGAAACGCCTGACGAGAGAGTCAGATCAATGATGGCATTCGAGCCCGGCCTGATGTACTGGGGGAGGGATTTTAAACCCTCAGCCCGGATCGAGAAGGTCACCAAGCTGCCGCCACAAGGGGCGATTTCGATCCAATGGAGTTTGACGTGGAGAGATGTGTCGAGCCGTGCACCGGGTCATTATGAGTTCGAAGCGACTTATGTGGTCCCGCCGAAGCTCAGACAACTCCTCGAACGGTCGGGCAAGGACATCATTGTGCATGGAGCGAGATTTCAATTTGAATTGAGGGAACCAACGACGTTGGAAGATCGCCTGGAGGTACTCTATAGAGCAGCAGTGCGGGCCTATCTCAACAAAGATTATGACAAAGCGGTTACCAACCTCAAGGAATTGCTCGCCATCTACCCGAATAGCTCAGCCGCTTATAGCTTACTTGGTCGCATTCATTTTGACACGGGCGACTATATGAAGGCGATCACGCATGATCAAAAAGCCATAGACCTGCTCGCGTCAGGTACCGATGTCATCAGACTCAAATACTGGGCGGCGGGTCATAATAAGGATCATATCATCGCAGTATTGCGAGGAAGAATCGAGGTGGCGAAGCAACGGTTGCATCATCGATAGGTATGTCAGTAAGGCAAATGCAATATGAGGGATAAAGATCTAGCGAAATTCCTGTGGTTGAGGAGGTCATGATACTGATTGCGAAGTTGCTCGAACTCATTTCAAAACTCTCCGTAGCGTGAGCAGGGCACAAGCGAGATGGAAAAACCCGGCATACGTCACAGTTGACTGCTCATAGCGCGCCACCAAGCGCCGGAAGGAGTCAAGCCAGGTAAAGGTCTGTTCCACGATCCACCGGCGTCGGTCGCGCCGCAGCTTCAGGCCGTCTTGATTGATGGTGTGATGGTTGTTCCGGCCAGGGGGAATGATTGGCTCAATCTCCCGGCGTTTTCGCCACTGGTGCGAAGCATTGTATCGAAGGCCCGGTTAGCAATCAGCCACTCGGGCCGCCGGCGAGGCCGATCCGGCCATATCTGCTGACTGCAACTCACCGAGTGAGAGAGGACGGCAGCGAATACGACGCCACCAGGGTGATCAACTTCAATTATCCGAATACTGGATATGGCGGTAATATCCCGGGACATATTGATTATGATCAGAGAGCATTAAGGATCTTACAAAACATGGGATTCAACCCAAACAGTGACCCAGGTGTGTTAGGCGCGACTTTTCCGTTTCTTTGTCAGTACACATCACAAGCTTGTTCAGACATGACTCCCAACGAGACTTGTAAGATCGAAGTCTATGAGGGTGCACTCGCCGCGCATGGTTGGTCGCCTGTCGAGACTAATCGGATGCGGAAGATTACAACAGGCCATGAAGTGGGACATGGGATTCACATTGAACATCGACCTACGAGGTGTAATGATGGGACTGTGACCGGGGCGGATAGCAGCATCATGGATGCATTCGTCGATCTACTCACCCCCGCGACCTACAACAACTATGATATCGGCCAGATTAGACTTCACCTCAGATTTTGAAGTGGCGGGAGGATTTGACATGATGACATACAAGTTACTCTTGGGCTTCACGCTGTTGATGGCCAGCCAGATGGTGACCGGAAGGAGCCCGCTTCTGCAAGTATATGCTCACTTCAAGTGGGATTTCAGTGCGGGTTCCGAGTTTGATGGCTCAATCATCTTCGAACCACAGCGAGAGTTACAGGTAGTGCTCCATTTGGCTAATGAGGAAGGAAACAGGAGTGTGCGATTACCACGGGATTTCCAACAGGATTTTGTGATCCGATTGGAGAAGGATGGGAGAGTGATTCCTGGCGAGAGATTGGAGCTTCGCTGGGCTGATCAAATGCGCAAATATGTCTACATGGGCGAACCGAAATTTGATCCGGCGGATTTCTCCATCCTTGAAGCTCATGTGGGCATCGAAACGACGGTGACTCTCACATTGAAAAGCGGCGCACCGTTTGGTTATGGAGACTATGAGATCAAAGTCAGTTTCGACCCGGCAAGGCTCAAATTTGCAGATGGAACAAAGTGGCAAGGTCGGCATTTCTCCGGTCAGGATCGCCTCAGGATCTCCGAAGTCAAAACAATAGACGACGTGAAGAAGAACTATGCCCTTCGGGCAGGTAATGCTTTGTTACAGAACGACCTGGATAAAGCATTGGAACTTTATCAGAGGTTGATTACTCTGGATCCCGATAATCCTGGTTATCACAGCGGATTAGGGCTGGTGTACTTGCAACGTCGAGAATACAACGCCATCAAGCATTTTGAGAAAGCCTTGTCGGAGATCCTTCGACGAGGTGAGCCGACAACACTACCTGAAGATTTAGCACTCGCCTATCTTGGGGCAGGAAGAGAAGACAAGGCCATAGAAATATATAAGCGGTTTTACCACGTTGATGAAAAAAGGATGCCGCAGGTCATAAGAGATCTGAAGGGGCGACTGAGGAGGATAACCGCTCAGCCCCGATGAGACCCGCATAACCGCGTTGCTCCCTTTGATGATGAGAAGGTGCGGCAGACGATTGGTCATGAGGTCGAACATGGGATGAGCATCGCGCATCGCTTCCCCCAGCCAATATCCATCAGGGCAGTTATCTGTGATGGTCACTCAGTATTTCATGGTCACTAGCAATATCAACGATCCCGCACCGATGATCCAGCGTGGAACAACGTTCCGCATGACTATGATGAGACTATGGATATTGTGCCACACTTGCAGTTGAAGTAACCGGTACAAGACTCGCGATGCTCACGCCTCTGCGGGCGACAAGAATGGGGTGCGTCATGATGGGAAACAAGCTCACGGGAGTTTGTGTGATTTTGGATCTCCTGTCATTCGATTTTGCTCGTCAGATTGTTCAGAAGAATCTCGTACTGAACATTTCTCCGATGGCGCCCAGATCCGGCCTCTTTGGGTGTACGTTCGATCCGACTACTAACTCTTTGTGCCAGTTTGGGCGACCTGGAACCCCCAACTGGATTGTCAAGATCGAAGTGTACATGGACACTCACCAGAAACTGGCAACGACTCGTGGCTTTACCTCACAACAGATCGAAAATGAGATCAAGCGAACAACAGGTCATGAAGTGGGTCATGGCTTGCACATTTGTCATCGCACTGTACCATCAACACCTTGTCCGGATGGGGCGAGCGTAGGAACGGTCGACAGTATCATGAGTAGCAATATCACGGGTACACCACAGAATGATCCAGCATCCCAGTATAACTCCGCTGATGCCCAGCAGATTCGGATAGCCAGAAATCCATAGGAGGACATTTATGAAAAATCTCATCATGCTCATGTTGCTCTTATTTCTGACCATGATCTCAAGCCATCCAGGTAGCGAAGGCCAGAGGTCGGATTCATACCTTGGGATCTATTGTAGCCTGATGCATTCAACCACGGGCTCTCCCAGATACGATGAACCAGTTACATACGGAGAGCACAACGAACTTGCGTTTAAGCTCAGTGTCGTTCATGAAGAAGGAGGGATGCTCCTTTTCTTACCGGAGGATTTCACGGAGCACTTGGTTATTGAGCTGACCAAGGACGAGGAGAGATTACCTGTAGAGAACCTCGATGTGCAGGTTAGCACGATGGAGACGAAATATGCATATGATCCCCGATTGTCAGAGCAGGATTATGATCCTGACAATTTTCAGGTTCTTGAGCCGGGAATAGGGTTGAGGACTTCCTTCATCCTTAAGCGCCGAGATGGTACGCCCTTTCCCTACGGCTTTTATAAATTGATTTGTTACTTCAAGAGAGGCAGTGTGAAATTTGAGGACGGCACAGATTGGCAGGGAAGAGGGGGCAGGGGCGGTGCCATATTTAGAATCCTAAGAGTTGAATCACCAGAGGATCAAAGAGGATACTACATCATAAAAGGTGGCGAGTATTTGCAAAAGAACCAACCAGAGAGAGCTTTGGAAGTGTACCAAAAGCTGATCGAGCTGGAGCCCGAAAACATAAGCAACTATGCATGGTTGGGAGCCACCTATATGCACATGGAAAAGTATCGGGAAGCCATCGTTGCCTATGAAAAAGCACTCCCGGCATATATCGGAGAGCGCACAAGCATCCCTTACGAGTTAGCTTTTTGTTATGTAGCCGTTAACAGAGAAGAAAAGGCCAGAGAGGTTCTGAAGAAATTCTTCGGTGAATTGCACATTGAAGAGACCATTCGCCGCATCAAGATGGTGCTTGAGAAGAAGAGAGGCAGGCACAAGAAGAAGTGAAGCGTGGGCCCAACCAAAAACCACCAGGGTGCTGCAGAACGAGTATCTGGATGAGGAGGATCTTGGTTACCTCTTGCTGGGATATCCGAACCGACCAGAGCGCTGGACAAGAGTGATTCACGCGTTGAGGAAGCTCGGTGGCGTCAAGCTAAGGAAAGATGGATGAGCTCGGCCTAAGTCCGCGTGTTAACCAGGGCATGTCGCAGAATCCAAACAAAGACGTAATCTTCCCTCTGACAAGTTCCTTTCTCCTCATTCACAACCGGCATCCCGGAAAACGAGCCGAACTCAAAATATAACCGGCTTGATGTCAATCAAGTGAGATGACCCCCGAGTTTCTAGGAGGTTGCTATGAATAAGCTCGTGAGGAGTAAGGTATTGTAGGTGTCTTGCGTCTCAACCTTGGGACCAACCCTGAGAGACGGTCAAGTGTGTTCAGTAAGGAGTTCATATGAATTTGACGGGGGCGGTTGGTGGGCATAAAATCTGTCCAGATGGAGTGAGGAGTTCCAAAGGCGTGAAGGGACGGATGTTGAGGTTCTTTGGTGGAGTGCCTATGAGTCGTTGGTTTCGTCATCAAGGAGGAGGGTATCATGAGGAGGAAAGCCGCTGTCCGGAGGGTGAGGGGCTCCGACGGGGGATTGTCGGTGCGTGTCGAGTCTTGGCCTCCGGGATTGATAGATGAGTATTTGCAGATGAGGGAGCGAGAGCGGAAGAGGCATTTTGCCAGCACGGGAGATGTGGCTGAGTGGTTAGGGGTGAGCCCGAGCACGGTGCGGAACTGGTGTGAGGCGGGCTGGCTGCCGCACGTTCGCATTGGTGAACGGTGATGGATTGACGTGCGTTTCCTCAAGAAGCGGGCACACAATAGGGGGAGTTGAGAGCTTCCAGACGAATACATCAGCCACGGGCGGCGTGGTAGCAACCGGCATTCGGTACTCACCGGGTGGCGTTGGAGTGCCTGGCCATCGGGGAGGTGATGCTGACACTCTCTGACGGGGTGGGATCGGGATTCCTCAGGGGCATCGATTGAATCAGGGTTCGATGAGGGAAGAGAAGAGATCCCTTGGCCCTCCCGGTGACGCTGCGGTGAGGAGGGTGTTTCTCCCCGTTTGCTTTTACTGATTGATGCATTGTGAGGCGAGAAGGTGCGGCAGACGATTGGTCATGAGGTGGGGCGTGGGGTGAGCATCGGGCATCGTTTTCCCAGCCAATATCCGCCGGGATCTCTATCGGTGATGGTCACCGGGTATGTCACCGTCAGCGGCAACATTAATGATCCGGCGTGGACCCATATTCCGCCCACCTACGATATGACGGATGAAGGACAAATTCAGGTGAGGTGAAGAGTCATGAGGCAACAACCGTATATCCCGGTGGTCTACGTGGCAGTCAGCTTTGTTCTTTTGCGATAATCTGTGGGTGAGCGTATTTCCCTTTTTGTTCGGGTGGGAGGGATTCGCGGATCAACTTATACACAACCGCCCGCAAGCGGGGCTGATTTCGTCATTTTCCAAGGCGAGCCCATCGAGGTCGAACTGGAGATTTTCAACGAGGGTTCTCAAGAGGCGGTGGTGGTGACTGGGGGAAGAAAGCCTCGGGATGTCTTTCAGATGGTGGTTGTGGAAGCGCCGGTGCCTAAGATGTCGTCCCGACTGAGCCTGGACATTTCTCCCTCGGTCAAATTGAAGCTCATTGGGGCGGAGAAAACGGCTCGGTGGTCGGAGCGAATGGTCTCGCCTCCCCACTCGGGGCTCAAGTTCAAGGCAATCGTTAGGAGTGAATCGGAACACCTATGGCCAGGCATCTATAAGTTGAAATTCTATTCACTGCTAAAGAGTGCTTCGGGAAAGGAAATCCTGGCAAACAACAATACATTTGCCTTTGAGATCAGGTCAATTGAGACAATCGAAAATAGATTGGAAGTGCTCGGAAGGCAAGCAATGCGCCTCTTTGCGAGAGGGGAATATCAAGAAGCGGAGAAGAAACTGAATGAACTGCTCCTGTTGTATCCGAACAGTTCAGGCAGTTACACAATGAAGGGTCACATAGCTCTGGCCCTGGGGAGGAAGGGTGAAGCAATTAAGGCCTATAGAAAAGCCATCGATTTACTTCAGTCAAAAATGGATACCTTGTACTTGTCTCGCGCCAGCCGTGTAGCCGTCGAACATAGCATTGGTCTTCTCGTGGCGACGTTGCGTGCGCTTCAGCAGAATCGATGATCGAGGAATGTCGGGAACGGTCATCGGAGGCTCACCGGTCAATGAGAGCGCGCCGACTCCCAGAGACACCTGGGCGATGAACAGCGTTTTCGTTGTACCGTGGATCTTGCATCAACACGCTCGGCGAACTTCTTCGATAGGATTTCTCTCTTCCGAACCCGGTTCATTGACAGCCGGGGAACGATGGGAAATATTTACTATGTCGTCCAGTGCACGTCGTTAGATGGCTCTGGGCGGTGGTTTCTCATCCATGCGAGGAGAGGATTTGATGATGGTGAAGCTGGAACTTACCGAACCGGAGCGGGCATTGCTCCTGGAAGTGCTGAGAGATCGGTTAGGAACGGTTCGCGAGGAGATCTATCATTCCACGACGTTCGAGTTCACCGAGCAGTTGAAGGAGAAGGAAAAGACATTGAAGCAATTGATCGATAAGGTGGAAAAGACTGCTCAGTCGGAAGGCGGTTGATATCGATCCGTCAAAAGTTGACAACACAACGAACCGCGGCGAGCACCTTCCAGTAACCCATCGGGAGGCATCCAACGACAGTCAACATAATATGTTCGATTCGCCTCGTCGCGTGGGCGACCCCGCACAGCCGGCTCTCCGGCCAGAATGTGCGCTCGGTAGAGGCTTAAGTGGAGCACATAGTGTTCTCGTTCCTGCCAACCCTCGCTGATGAATTCCACGTCGCCCAATCGAACGCCGATCTTCTCTCGTCCCAGACGAAGGACGGCTTGCTCGGGCGCCTCATCGGGCATGAGCGTGGTCGCCGGCAACCCCCAGATGCCGGGAAGCTCTTCGCCCGGCTCGTCGGGGCGTTGAACGGCCAGGACTTCGTCCGACGGTCCTTCTCGATAGATGGCGACGGCAACGGCATGTTTAACTGGTTTGCCGGGCATTGAGTCGTTTCCCCATCAGATAGGCATCGACACCATCAGCATAGTACCGATGCAAAACGCGGAGCACCGTGTACCCGTGTTTTGCATAAAATGAGTGAGCCGGACGATTATCGACCGCCGTTTCCAGGATGACCCATTGAGCTCCTCGTTCTCGTAACCACTGTTCGGCCCGTTCGAGGAGCTTTCCTCCCCAGCCCTGACGGCGATACTCGGGCAATACGTCGATGGTGATGATATGGCCAATCATTCGCTGGCGCGCACCTCTTCCCATCCGCTCCAGTTGAGCGGTGATGAACCCGACGATAACTCCCTCATCTGTTTGCGCCACCCAGGTTCGGGATCGAGGACGCTCAATATAATCCCGAAGTTCGGCCAGACTATAGGAGATACCTGGAGGAAAGCAAATGCGGTCGATGCGATGCAAGGTGGGCAAATCATCGGGTGCGTATGGTCTGATCGTCATGGGCCAGGCCATCTTACCGTGAGACGGCAGTCGGCGTTCCGCCCCCTCGTTTCAGCCAGTACCACTGAAAAGCAGCAATGACCAATGCATGATCGATGCGCCCCTCGGCGATGAGGCGAGGAATGTCCTCGAGTGGCGCTTCCCAGGTTCGGATCTCCTCTCCGGGATCGGGAGATGGGCGATGCGTTCGGCGCGCGCTTCGCCCCAGGAACGTGTGACAGGCGTTGGTCAGGAAAGCGGGATTCGGGCGAACCATGCCGAGCCAGATGAATTCGTCGGCCGTGTAGCCCGTCTCTTCGAGCAATTCTCGAGCCGCGGCGTCCCGTGGCGATTCTCCGGGATCGACGGCGCCCCCGGGGATTTCCCACGTCATCCGGCGCGTCCCGTGGCGGAACTGTTCGATTAACACGACGTGCTCATCCTCGGTGAGCGCGATGATGTTCACCCAATCGGGGGCATCGAGAATATAGCACTCCATCGGGGGATGCCCGTCGCGTTGGCTCGTTCGAGCCTCAAGAGTGAATATGGTCGTTTCCGCGATCTTTCGACTGGCGATGATCTTCCACTCTCCGTCCATGGGTTCAATTATACCCGATGCCTTTCATTCGTGAACCGTGGATCGACATTCTTCGCTTCATGCGAACATGGTGCGACGATCCAACCCGAGTTTTTGTTGCTCGCCGTGGAGGCTGTTGATAAAATGGCGTCGGCTGATGACTGAATGGAAGCGCATTTCACCGGGCGATCAGTGAAGGGGGATGGATTCAGGAAGTGTCGATCATCGGTCGCACAACGGGTTCTCGATCGCTCATCATGGCTGGCGATGGATGGGCGAGCCTCCTCTCATTCACGGCGCCCGGGCGACGAATGACACACACCCTGGGAAGGAGGAGCCTGCTATGATCGACTCAATGAAACGGATGACGGAGAAGCGATCTTCGTGGCTCATCGTAGCCGCCTTAGCCATGGGCCTCTCACTGGTGCTGAGCGGTCAGGTCGTTGGACGACAACCGCCCGCCAGCGGATTGGTCACCTCTATTCGATCGGGAGAACGGGGAGATCCTGGTCCGGCTCCTGAACGCCATGCGCGCAGAAGCCGCCGACGGTTGAGGTCTGGAGCTGCGGCACTCACGCTCGATAATCTCGATCCGGCGCTTCTGGCGGGGATGAAGGCGCGGGCGATTGGTCCCGCAGCGATGAGCGGACGCGTCACGGCCATCGATGCCGTCGCCTCCAATCCCAACATCATCTACGTGGGGGCAGCGAGCGGCGGCGTCTGGAAGTCCACTGATGGTGGCATCACCTGGAAGCCGATCTTCGATGACCAGCCGGTCGCCTCGATCGGGGCCATCGCCATCTTCCAGAATAATCCAGACATCGTGTGGGTCGGCACCGGGGAAGGGAATCCGCGGAACAGCGCTTCGGTGGGCAATGGCGTGTATAAATCGATAGACGGTGGACGAACCTGGGTGCATCTCGGCCTGGATAAGACCGAACGGATCCATCGCATCGTTCTCCATCCGACGGATCCCCAGATCGCCTATGTCGCCGCACTGGGGACCGCATGGGGGGAGAATGCCGAGCGCGGCGTGTTCAAAACTGAAGACGGAGGACGGACGTGGAAGAAGATTCTCTACGTCGATGAGCGAACCGGAGCGACCGATCTGGTCATGGACCCGTCCAATCCCAATAAGCTGCTGGCCGCGATGTGGGATTATCGTCGCTGGCCCTGGTTCTTCCGTTCGGGTGGACCGGGCTCCGGCCTCTATCTCACCTACGATGGTGGAGAGCACTGGAAACGGCTCACCGAAAAGGAAGGGTTGCCCGCCGGGGAGCTCGGGCGCATTGGATTGGCCATTGCTCCATCCGATCCCCGCATCATCTATGCCTTGGTGGAAGCGAAAAAGAACGTCCTCCTGCGCTCGGACGATGGCGGCGAGACGTGGAGAGTAGTTGGCCGAGGTCGGCGCGTGGGCAATCGCCCGTTTTATTTCTCGGAGATCCGCGTCGATCCTGAGAATCCCAATCGGGTCTACAGCCTGTGGTCGCAGATGAGCGTCTCTGACGATGGGGGGAAGACGTTTCGCATTCTCGTTCCATTCCGGCACATTCACCCCGATCACCATGCATTATGGATCAATCCGCTGGACGGGCGTCTCCTCATCGACGGCAACGATGGAGGCGTCGCCATCAGCAGAGATCGAGGGAGAAGCTGGCGGTTCGTCGCCAATCTCCCCGTTGGGCAGTTCTACCACATTCGCGTGGATAATGCCGTGCCCTATCACGTCTATGGCGGCATGCAGGACAACGGATCGTGGAAAGGCCCGAGCCAGGTGTGGGAGAGCGGAGGCATTCGGAATCACCATTGGCACGAAGTCGATTTTGGCGATGGATTTGATACCGTACCCGATCCTCGCGATCCCACGCGCGGTTACGCGATGAGCCAGGAAGGGTATCTCGTCCGGTGGGATCTGCGCACCGGCGAGCGGAAGGACATCCGGCCGGCTCCACCGGAGGGCGTCCAACTGCGGTTCAATTGGAATGCCGCCTTGGCCATCGATCCCTTCGATCCCGATACGATCTACTTCGGCAGTCAATTTGTCCATCGATCGACCGATCGCGGCGAGACCTGGGAGATCATCAGTCCCGATTTGACGACCAATAACCCCGAATGGCAGAAGCAGGCCGAGAGCGGCGGTCTGACGCCGGACGTGACTGGGGCGGAGAACTATACGACCATCGTGGCCATCGCCCCCAGTCCCGTGAAGCGCGGCGTCATTTGGGTGGGGACGGACGATGGACGCCTGCACGTGACCCGCGATGGCGGTCGCTCATGGACGAGCGTAGAGAAGAACGTCCCTGGCGTTCCCCCCAACACCTGGGTGCCGCATATTGAACCCTCACGATTCGACGCCGGGACGGCGTTCGTCGTCTTCGACGATCATCGTCGAGCCAACTGGACGTCATATGTTTACAAAACGACAGACTATGGTCGAACCTGGCAGAGCCTGGCCACCGGTGATATCTGGGGGTATGCGCTGGTCATCGTTCAGGATCCGGTGAATCCCGATCTCCTCTTCCTCGGCACAGAGTTCGGGCTCTATGTCTCTTTCAATGGAGGTCGCCGCTGGATGCGCTGGAAGCATGGAGTGCCGACCGTCTCCGTCATGGATATGGTCATTCATCCGCGGGAACACGATCTCATCCTGGGGACCCATGGCCGGTCAGCGTTCATCCTGGACGATATCCGACCTCTGGCCGAGCTGTCCGACGAGGTGTTGTCCGAGCCGCTCCACCTGTTCACCATACCCGATGCCCAGCAGTATCGCGTGGCTCAACCCGCCGGCTCCCGCTTTCCCGGGCAAGCCGATTTTCGAGGAGAGAATCGGCCCTATGGGGCGCTCATTACGTACTGGCTGAACATGCCCGGATTGCCTCGTCCAGAAGAGAAAGAACCACTGTCGAGAGCGAGCCAGAGCGAACCGGCGGAGCCAGGAGAGAAGGAAGCGAAGAAGAAAGAGCCGCAAGTGGAGATCAAGATCACCGATTCCAGTGGAAAGGTCATCCGCACCTTCAAAGGACCGGCCAAGCTGGGTCTCAATCGCGCCGTCTGGGATTTGCGTCGCGATAAGTTCAAAGAACCGCCGCGCCCGGAACCGACGGGCTTCTTCCGACCGCGAGGTCCGGAAGTCCCTCCTGGCGTTTACGGCGTGACGATCACATTCAAAGATCATGAGGTCAGTGGAAAGGTGCGCGTGCTGCCCGATCCGCGATTCGATATTGCGCCCGAGGATCGTCGAGCCAATTATCAGGCGTTGCTGAGGGCGGGTCATCTTCAGGAACTCGTGGCCACGGCCGTCGAGCGAATCCAGCAGACGCGCGCCGATGTGAAGGCCGTCCTCACCAAGCTCAAGGACAGGGAAGAGGGGGAAAGGAAGAGCGCTGATGGGAGGAGCCCGGTTGAGGATCTGAAGAAGGCGGCCGAGGACCTGCAGCAGAAACTCAAGGCCCTGGAGAAGCGATTCTGGCAACCGCCGGACACCAAAGGCATCGTGGCCGAGACCGACGTGTTATCTCGGTTGCGCTATGTCCAGCGCGCTATTGCGTCGCACTGGAATCGACCGACGCCGGCCCAGCAGGCTTATTTGAGCAGGGTAGAGGCGCAGCTTCGAAATGTGCTGCGCGACTTCAATCGTTTCTTCGAGCAAGAGGTGGCGGCATTTCGTCGGAAGGTCCGGAAAGCCAATATTGAATTACTGCCCAAAGCCGAGCCGCTCACATTGCAGTAGAGAGCACGTGAGATCCGTGGAATCCCTCGTGAGGTGAGCCCGCAGGGATCCACTATGAAGACGGCGGGCGGTGGCGGTGAGAGTCCAGAGTTGGGCTTCATGCGCCACCGTCGCGCGGACCTTCCTCGGGCAATTGTGCCGAGTTCGACAGACGGTGTACGGCACCGCCGGTGCATTCAAGTGCGCCTTCCGCGGACAGTAGTGCCGAGTTTCCTGGTGAGGAGGTTCACCCTGCATGTGCTTATGAGATGTCCGTTGTGGGTGATATTTTGAAGTATCGTGACTCAACCAGCGTCCGATAACGAGGAGTGCTTTGGGAGATCAGAAGACGAGTGGGGTGTCAAGGTGTGATAGTATACAATAGTGCTGCCAGAGCGAGACGCTCTGAGTAAGAATGTTAGGATCATGAGGAGGGAGTGATGATGAAAATTTCACGGAAACAACTTTCGAGATCGGCTATCATGATTCTGGTTTTCCTCTGGTCAGTCACTCTGAGTCCATCGGCGGGCTTCGTTTCTGGAGCTCGCGAGTTCACGTCTGCGGCTCAGTTGCCGAGGACGCTATCATTCCCAGCGGCCGCCCTGTCGCATAATCCGAGCAACGATATTATCAAGGATGATACTAACGGGCTGCGCTGGCAGTTCAATTTTCGTGAAAGTGCGGGGCTATTGGTGAGGAGGCCCTACGACTATGCGGGTGGGGATGTGACATTTCGCATCTTCTTCCAGACCACGACTCCGGCCACTGGGCTCGTCCAATTCTTCATTCGCCCCCGATCGCTCGACCCTGGCGATGGGTTGTTCGATGCCGCATCGATCACATCGGGCCCGGTGATCGTGACGGGGACCTCTGGATTTGGTACGATGTACGAGCAGACCATCATTATTCCGGCGAACAGGCTGACCAAGGATTGGTGGTTCATCACCATCCAACGTCAAGGGTCGATGTCCACTTATTCTGATGATGTCGTGGTCTTCGGTGTGGCGCTCGAGTATCTGGCGCTCTGAGCGGCGGTGATCATAACACCATGATGAAGACATCGGATGGATGATCGGCGAGGTGGGAGAGTAAAGTGGACTCCAATGTCAAGACAAAACATGGGCTTGTTTAAGGTGGAACCCGGCGGGCGTGTCCAAAGCCTCTCAGACCTCAGTCCGAGCGCCGAGACCTGACTGTCGGATGTGATCATCATCAACATCATCATCAATCGGGAGGGCAGTGGTTCAGCGCCTGATGGAGCCGCTCGTGATTGTAGAGCGGGAAATACTGATCCAGTCCCTGCCACACGGCCAGCACGCTCTCGCACTCGTGCAGAGAGACTTCTTCGCATTTGACCGCCCGCCACCGCCGTTCCACAAAGATGTTATCAAACACGCTGCCCAACCGTCCGTACTGGTGCGGACCCCAGCCGCTTCCGGCTGACCCGGGAAGGCACCACTGGTAAATTGGACCCCCGATCGCTGTTCAAGATTTTGGGCCGGGCCGGCGCCAGTGCCTGATCCATCGCCCAGAGGCAAAAGCTCACTTCCAAACTGTTGGACAACTCCCAGCCGACCACGTAGCGGCTATACCAGTCCGGAATTGCCACCAGATAGATGAACTCTGCTGGCCATCGGATATACGTGATATCCGCCCCCACACCTGTCGCGGTCAATCGACAACCAGCCCGCGCAGCAGGTATGGATAGATCCGAGGCTCGGCGCCACCCTGACCCAGCCGGAGCTTCGGATAGATGGCTTCAGTTCTCATCATGCGGATCAAGCGCCCGACCCGCCTTCGATTCATTTCATATCCCTGCCGCTGTAGCCAAGCCGTCATCCGACGACTGCCATAAAACGGCGTCCGCATGTATTGTTCGCCGATCAATGACATCAGCCTCAAATTCCATTCGCTTTCCTGGACAGGTTAGTAGGAGAAGCCCGAGCCAAGCCCAGCAGTTCACACTGTCGTGTCACACTCAACTGGTCATGGTCCAGCTCCACCAGCGCTCGCTTCTGCTCAACCGTCCCGTCCAGCTTTTTTCACCAATTCTAATTCCATCCGCGCCCACCCCTCTGAAAACACCTGCGGCAATGCTTCTAACACCTGTTGCTTCCACCGCTGGATCTGATGAGGATAGACCCCATACTCGGACGCTCACTCATAGATCGTTTTATGATCTTTGATGGCTTCCACGGCCACCCTCGCTGAAGGCGGGCGATGAAACTGATCTCTGAACGCTGAGGCGGATTGCCGAGCTCACTGAGAAGCATTTCCAGATTTACTTTCGTCTGTCCCCATTTGGAAGATCCTCCGGGGACTGGACAGTCTTCCGTGCCTCTGCTACGATGTTATTAAACTGATTAATTAATTGATTCAAACCTTCTGTGAAGGGGGAGAGCATGAAGAAAGAAAGAAATCCTATAACGAGAGTCATTCCCGCCCTGACGGCCCGAACCCAGTTTGGCCAGATCATGCGCCGCGCCTGCGAGCGGGGCGAGCGGTTCATTGTCGATAAGCGCGGGGAACCCCAGGTGGTCATTCTCTCCTTCGAGGATTATCTGCACAACGTGGTGAAGCAACCGGAGAGTTTGGCCCGGCTTCAGCGCAGCGCCAAACGGAGGGGTCTCGACACCATGAAAATGACGGAGATCGACCGCGAGGTCCGCCGCATTCGCAAGGAGCTTGCCCGTGGCCACTGAACCTCGGCTGAGGGTGGTTCTGGATACCAGTATCATCGTCTCCGCCACGATCCAGCCGCTGGGCATCCCGGCGGCGATCGTCTCAGCGGGCTTGGACCGAAAGTTCCTGATCTGTTATTCGGATCCCATTGTTGAGGAATATCGAGAGGTGCTCCTGCGGGGAAAGTTTCGGTTCCCTCGGAAGGCCGTGGACGCGTTCATCGCGGATATAAAGCAGCGCGGGGCAAAATTTACGCCCCAGCGCCAGCTCTCCCTGTGCCCTGATCCTGATGACAATAAATTTCTGGAATGCGCTGAGGTAGCTGATGCTCACTACTTAGTCACAGGGAACCGGCGTCATTTTCCGCCGAGTCACAAAGCGACCAGGGTCGTGACGCCCCGCCAGTTCATCACTATTCTCTTGAGCCTGGGGATGATCTAAGTTGGGCAGAAGCCCTGGAGGTTGCTCACCCGGCCCTCTTGTTTGCGGCATGTGGCTCGCCTTCGTTCTCTCTTACAAAGAGAAGCCCACTCACATGGCCGACCTGCCTTCTGTCGCTGATCTCCTGGAAGCAACACATTGAGATATCTTCATCCGATATTGAGCTGAGCATCTCCGAACAATGTCTGGATGATCGCATTCCAAGACACCCTGGGATGTGAAGTCGCTGCCTGGGGGACCGCCCGCAATGAGCAGAGGACCATAGTTAGCTGGTGCTTCCGCGCCCTCGCATGTATTCAGCTCGAACAGCCTATCCCAACTTATCGGAATCGCCTTGATGGAGTACTGGCTACCCATGGCTTCGTGGGACATACCGAACGGATGAAAAGACTGAGCCTGTTAGTTGGAATTGGCCGATCATACCCAATTACAGGTGTAATGGAATCTTGCATAGTATTGATCCTTTCGACTATCATGTCGGTATGAGTATATCACAAATATTTGTACCAACTGGAGGATCCGCCTCTGGAAGCCGAAGTGGTTTGAAGAGAGGGTGGGAGACGCAGAGCCTCTCTATAAGTAAGACTGGTCCCCAGGCCGGATCTTCCTCTGGGGTTAGCCCCCCAGGCTTCAGGGAAGTCTCCTTCTCAGAGAGCAAGACCAGTCCCAAGGCCGAGTCTTCGAGTCTCTGAATGAGGGACAGTTCGCGGGGTGGGAGACGACAGTGTCTCTGTCTCCCACCCTTGTTTTGTTGGCACATTGCGTCCGATAAGGAATCTTATGAAATACCCAGAGCCATACCCAACCCCTGCATCAAGCAACACACCAAACCATCCACGAAACCACACCTGATTAATTGATCAGTTCGAGCTTGACACAGGCATCGGAGGTGCTGAAGCACTAGTTGACCGTGGCCCGTCGCTCATTGCGGGTGGTCTTCCAGGCGGCGACTTCGTGCTCCGGAGCACGGTGTACATGTCATCTAAAATGCGCTTCATCACCCGAGCTGATACAGCATCAAATAGACCACCACGCCGGTAACGGACACATAGAGCCACAGAGGGAGCGTCCATCGAGCGATCGCCTTGTGACGTTCAAATCGGTGACGGAGGGCACGGCTCAATGTCACGAGAACAAGAGGTACGATGATGGCGGCGAGAACTGTATGTGAGCCGAGGATGGCAAAATAGACCGGTCGGAGCCAGCCCTGTCCCATGAACCTCGTCGAGCCATGGTGATAGTGGTAGACCAGATACGAGATCAGAAAGAGCGTCGAGACGCCAAAAGCGCCCAGCATGCAGAGCCGATGTGCTGATCGGCGGCCCCGACGGATGAGCAGATATCCCGTGATGAGGAGGATCGCACTCGTTCCGTTGAGGATGGCATTCAACGTAGGAAGCATATTTATGGTGAGCATAACGAGAACCATCTCCACCTGGCGCTACCGCCTCTGCGATCTTTCATTTCCAGATAAAGAGAACGACCAGGAGATAGACCCATAGAACGGCCATGAAGTGCCAATAGAGCGAGATGAGCTCAACGGACCGTTCTCTCCCGCGAAAGTCAAATCCTGATTGCTTCGTCGAATTCGCGCGGACGAACGTCGAGATGGCGATTGGTGATCCTGCTGACTGCCACGTTCTGACTGTCACCCATAACAGAGCGATTAAGCCCCCCAAGAGGTGAACACCATGCGCCGCCGAGAGCAGGTAGAAGAACATACTGTGCGGATTGGAGGTCAAGTAGAGTCCACGTGCCGATAGTTGAAACCATGCCGTCACCTGCCCGCTGAGAAAAAAGAAGCCCAACAGAGTCGTCAGCGTCAGCCACCGATTGAATCGACGCCGTTGCCGCCGCTTCAGTGATCGACGAGAGACCTCCAACGTCACGCTACTGGTGACCAAGACGAGGGTATTCATCCACAAAATCGGAAGCATGAGCGTCGAGGGCCAGTTATTCATGCTTCTCTGACGGGCCAAATAGATGATGCTGAAGGCCACAAAGAATACACCAATAGCCACCAGAGCGACGCCCATACCCAGTCGATAGACGTCATCGGCGCGAGGATGGAAATCCTGTCCGCCGCTCCCGTGGGAGTGGGAGCCACCGTTACCATTGTTGTTCCCTGGACCCAATGGAAGACGGTGGGATGGCGCTCGGCGCTCGACCGTCCTGGTCGACGGTCGGCCTTTAGACGGAGCGATGATCATGGCAATCTACGACGTCCTCCCCCAATCTCACGCGCTCACAACACTTATCAACAAACCGAACCCGCTGGCGACGCCTGGAGTTCTTCCGATTCCCTGCCCCATCTTCTCCGTTCGACATCCTGGAACTCCGGACGCTAATCTTCTTTCACCAGGACGGACAGCGGCCAGGATACCCATTGCCTGGAGTCAGAGTGTGACCTCACTTTGACTTCGATCTGCTCCCCGGTCCCCTGTGACGTCGGTGCATTCAACAACATCAGGCCAAAGAGCAGAGGAAGGTAAAAGACAGACGCCAACAGAAGCTGTCGAGCCTGCCACTTGGTTCGCCTCAGGGCCGTTCGGATGCCCGCATAAAGGAAGAAGGCACCGAGAGCCACTGCCCCGTAGAGGTAGAGATGACCCGACAATCCAGAGATCGTGGGAAGAGCGCTCGCGACGACCAGCATGAACGTGCAGATGACGATGTGTTGTCCGGTCAGCTTGCCGTCCGCCTCCACGGCGGGGAGCATGCGAATCCCCGCCCGCGTGTAGTCTTCTCGATAGAGAATGCCAATGGCCAGAAAATGAGGAAACTGCCAGAAAAAGAGAATGGCGAAGAGAATCCAGGCTTCCACGCCCAATTCTCCTCGGGCAGCCGCCCAACCGAGGAGGGGCGGCGTCGCACCGGGCAGCGCTCCGAGGAACGTACAGAGAGGGGTCCGGCGCTTCAGAGGCGTATACACGAACAGATAACTGGCCAAGGTAAATAACGCGATCAGCCCGCTGAGGACGTTGATCTCAACGGCGATGAAGACGAGCGCCGCTGTCGATAGGATGACGCCGAACCATGCCGCTTTTCGAGGCTCGAGTGTCCCCATAGGAAGCGGACGCCGCTCGGTCCGTCGCATGAGCGCATCAACATCGCGTTCCAGATACTGATTGAGTGCGAAAATCCCTCCAGCTAGGGTGCTGACGCCGATCAACGTGGCGATCATTCGCCACCACTCGGGTTCTCCCCGGGATGCCAGCCAGAAAGCGGCCAGAGCGACCATGACGATGAGGACGGAGATCCGCGGCTTGGTCAATTCGACGTACGCGCGAAATCGCGTCCAGCCATCGATCGATGCGCTCGCCTTCGCTGGCACCGGACGATGAGCCGCCATCACCGATGGAGCATGAGAAGTCCTTTGCCGGCTCCAGTTCATGGTGTCGCTCCCTGGGGCGTTGAACGGGTATCAGCCATGGCGCCAGTGAGTGAGAGAAAGCGATACATCCGCAGCGTGAGCACCACCATGACGGCGAGAACGGCCGCGCCTACAGTGACGTGGATGATGGTCGACCAGATCATGGAGGGCAGTGGTTGTGGTGCCGTCATCGACGCCAGCCGAGTGAGATAGGCAGCGATACCCGAGGCGAGTTGAATGAGCATCAACCAAATCGCCCATCGCGCTGGCCGGGTGAGATAGATGGCGAAATCTCCGGCCGTCGACGAGGCTGCCGCCTGAGCTGCTGTTCGTAAAGAAGAAAAGAGGGCCCAGCCAATGAGCACTGTGACCACGACGGCTCCGATGACATGAGGGAGAATACCGAGGCCACCGTGTCGAAAGGCAGCGCCCAGGATGAGTTGAACAAAGAGTGACAGCGTCGCTACCACCGACGCATATAATGCCGTTGGTGCGGTGGCGAGACGATGAGTCTTCAACTCCTCTGCCTTGAACCAAGCGGGTGAGGTGAAAACGACCAGGCTCACCACCAGGCCGAGAAAGAGTTGGGCCAGCAGCGCATGGATAATAGCCGTAGTCAACCGGTATTCGACGAGCAGGACCCGAACCCCTCCCATCACCCCCTGTAGGATGACCAGAGCCAGGCCAACTCCTCCAATCAGGCGAACCCACCGGCGCGATTCCTGACGCCAGAGCCAAATCACCAGAACGATCATGAGCACACCGACAATCGCTCCAATGACGCGATGGGTGTACTCATAAATCGCGCCGCCTTGTAAATGAGCCCAGGGGATTAACTGACCGAAGGCCAGAGGCCAGTCAGGCACGGAATCTCCAGCCTCATGACTGGTCACATCCGCTCCAATAAGAATCAAAAGGAACGTCGCCACCGTCGTGGCGATGGCGAGCCGGTGTAAGCGTGAATATCGACGGATGATCGACTCCATCGGCGATCCTCCCTCCCCAGTGTGACTGGCACTCGTGGTGCGATTCTCTTCTCCCATTGCTCCCGTGGAGCGGCCCATACCCGGAATCGGACGGAACCCTGTTCAATCACCCCTCATTGATCCAACTGGTCAATACATCCTTCACGGCTATGAGTTCGGTGTTCGACTTTCGAGATTATCCGTCCCTCGCTCCACTAACGGCGCATTATATCGATAGAGGCTCGGCCTTGTCAATCACTCTCCCCGCAGGCCGACCGCATCCGAGTGCCCGTTCAGAACCAGGCATAATGGAAACCAGATCCTCAAACACACGTTCTCATATCGCGGTCTCATAGGCGCTCTACGAGTATGACAACGCGAGCCTCTTCCGCCACACGGTGGCACCTCGGTCGCTGCGCACTGCCCTTCCTGGCCGTCTCGCCGCAGAGCGCCCGTGTGCAGTCACCCATACCTCGCTCCCTTTCGATGGGCAGATGCATGCTCCGGAGTCGGGCGACCGGCGCACCCTGAGCCGTTGATCACCGGCCGGGAGCCTTCCGTTATGCGCTTCGGTCCTCTTCCAGGTGGGCTCGGAGCATCCAGGCCATTTTCTCGTGAATTTCCATGAGCCCAGTGAGAAAATCATTCGTCCCCATATCATGGTACTGTTTTTCACAGGTCTCCAGATCCTCTCTGAGGTGACGAATGATCGTCTCTTGATCGGCCAGCAGATCAGCCAGCATCTCCTGAGCTCCAGGATGTGATCCCGGATGTTCTTTCAATCGGGTTCCCTCAGTGAATTCCTGCAATGTTCCCCATGCCCGGCCATCCAGGCTACGAACGCGCTCGGCGACATCATCGACGATCTGCTCCAGTTGCCGGTATTGCTCTTCGAAGAAACTGTGAAGTTGACTGAAACGCGGTCCAACGACGTTCCAATGGGCATTTCGCGTCTTGGTGTACAGCACATATTCATCGGCCAACAGCGTGTTCAATATCTGAATCACTCCCCGCCGTTGTTCATCAGTTAATCCAATGTTTGCTGCCATTTCTGACCTCCTTTTCGATTTAAATAAAAACAAGAATTACTATTGATTACCAAAGAAAAAAATACCCTGGACTACTGCCGGCACGACCGGCAGTAACCGACGAATTCTATCCGGCATTCGAGCACTTGAAATCCCTTCGGAATCTTCATCTGCATGACCTTTGCCGAGTCCTCATCGGGTTGAACGTCCCATATCTTCCCGCATTTCAAGCAGCGAGTGTGATAGTGATGATCTGTTCGAATGTCGTATCGAGCGGAGTCACTTCCATAGGTGAGCTTCGATGCCACTCCACACTGGACGAGAGCTTCGAGGTTCTTATATACGGTGGCTAAGCTGATGCGAGGGAGTCGCTTTTTCACCACTAAAAAGACCTCTTCCGCCGTGGGATGGTGCTCAATCTGAGCAAGAGCTTTGTAGACAGCCATCCGCTGGCGCGTCAGATGGAATCCCCTCGCCTGGAGTTTCTCTCTCAACGCGCCCTCGCTCCCACTTCCTCTTGATCTCGGTGTCTTTCTCATGTGAAGGAAATAAAGTATAACCGGGTCACTGGAAAAAATCAATAGGAATTATTGATTTTGATTTTTTTGATTGAGTTGAAATGAACCAATGGGCGATCGCGCTTCCGGAGCGAGGGCGTCAATTGGCACATCGCCGTCCCCAGTGAGGGATAGACAATGACATTGGCGAGGTCATCCATCTGGTCAGCGCGTCGCTCCGGCCACCAGTGGTGCTGGTGCACTCGAACGCTCAAAGGAACTGGAGTTCATCCCAGGTGAAAACTCATGCCACCAGAAAAGAAGCGTCCAGTGGCTCCATTGGGATGATGGAATCCCGGGAGGGGCTCCCTCTACCTACAGGTGCCCTGCATCCGGTGCCGGCACGAGCAAGCATTCCTGATCCATGTTGACGTGAGTTCCCCTCACCCGGCGAAGCTCCATGAACCCGGATGGAATTGAGAGGTGAACGGGCCTCTGAGCTATCCTGGAGTGTCCCCCCTCTAGCGTTTCAACGAACGAATGGCGCGTCGGAGCTTCTCCCTGACTTTGATCATCTCCCGCTCGTCTTTATAACGCTGACGAGGCCAGAAGAAGCCCCTCAGACCGTCTTTTCGCCGCCGCGGAACAATATGAATGTGAAGGTGAGGGACGCTCTGGCTGACGCGATTGTTGATGGCGACAAACGAACCCTGAGCCCCGAGACCAACCTCCAGAGCCTGGCAATCAACTGGGCGTTGGCGAAAAGGGGTCCGACCAACGTTGGGGGGAGATCAATCAGCGTTTCATAATGTTCTTTGGGAATCAAAAGGGTGTGGCCGGGGAACAAGGGGCGGTGGTCCAGGAAGGCGAGTGAGACTCGGTCTTCGAAGATAGTGTAACTGGTGTCTTGGCTACGGGTGATGAGGCAGAATGTACAGGGTTCATCTGACCTCGTTGCTGGCATAGTTCCTAATGTTATCAGACGCAGGTTGATCTCGCCACCCCCACTTCAGGTGAACTTCATTCTCTATCGCGATCACGGATACCGGCCTCGCCCGGGCCTCATTCCTTCGGCCCAACGATGTCGAAGCGGCGATGGGTCAAACAGGGCATGCGTTGACGGATCTGCCGAAGGTGATCCATCTCCAATGTGGCTTCCACGATTCCCTCTTCATCCTCGGCCGCTGCGATCACCCTCCCCCAGGGATCGACGATCATGCTGTGTCCATAACTACTGCGCGACGAGGTATGTTGGCCGGTTTGCGCCGGGGCTAACACAAACGCCTGGTTCTCAATCGCTCGAGAGCGCAAGAGAATTTCCCAATGCGCCTGCCCCGTGGGCACGGTGAACGCGGAGGGGACCGTCAGTATCTCTGCCCCTGCCAAGGCCAGCGCTCGATAGAGCTCGGGGAAACGGAGGTCATAGCATATGCTCAGTCCCACGGTCACTCCATCAACTCGAGCCAGCGCGAGATCGGTGCCCCTTTTCACGAATCGCGATTCGCTCAGGACGCGACCATCGGGGAGCACAGCATCGAACAGGTGAAGCTTGCGGTAGATGGCGAGAATGTCTCCTTCCGGTCCGATGAGAACAGAGGTGTTGTAGACCTTCGTTGAATCTGAAGCTGGCTCGGGAACGCTCCCCAGTAATATGTAGACGCCCCACCTCTGCGCTGCCCGACAGAACGATCCCACAATCGTCCCATCCAGCGGTTCACTCCAGCTCACCGGGTCATTCTCGCCGCGAATGTAACATGTGTTCTCCGGCAGCAAAACCCAACGGGCACCGCGCCGCACAGCTTCCTCCACGCCGTCCAGCGCCCGCGCGCAGTTCCGCTGGACATCTTCCGTCGAACAGAGCTGAACCAGCGCTACCTTGAGCCTCATTCGTTCCATCCTTGGTTGACTACCGGAGACAACTGCTCATCGTTCATGTCTGGAATTCGAAGCCGGCATCTGATGATGCCTGACCCATCATGACGACACGCACCTGACATCTCTCAGCACGTCTGGGGCGGCGCTGCCTGCGAGGGGGATGGAGGGGAACTCTCACTCAGGCCGCTCCGGATGTGGATGAGCACATCCTCACCGCCCCAGACACTCGAAAATTCGATCTGCTCAACGCCACGTCGGCGAGTCGATCCGATGAACGGTCTATGAACGAAAAGCGCGCAATCATGGTCCATCAGATCAATCGCCTTCTATTCCGGCTCGCCCCAATCCCTACAATATCATGGGCTCACGGAGTGAATCAAGCATGCTCAGGCAATCTCTCTGACGACCAGAAATCCACGTATTCAACTCTGCCATTCGGTCGGCGGAATCACCTCCGGTCGCGGACCAAAATCGAAATCCGGCAGAGGCCCTCGTTTGTCCCGCATCTCGGCGCGGAGCTCTTCGGTCGCCTGCTCATCGAGTTCCAGTGTCCGTTCATCGATCACCACGCCATACCCCTCCCGCGCCTGCTCGATGGAAACCAATCCGCGAATGACATCCAGCCACACGCGATGAGGAGCGCGCGCCAATGGATCGCCCCACCCTCCGGCTCCAGCTGTACAGAACAGCAACTGATCGCCCGGCTCGACGCGAATGAAGTCCTTCTGCGCCGGCAGCTCGATCTCCGTTCCATCCCTCTTGATGAGTTTCTTATATGACCGCCCCCCATATCGTCCCCCCCAAATGCCCCAGGGATGGGTGATGTGGCGATCATCATTGATGGAGACCTCGCCCGGTTCGAGGAACGTATACTTCTTCAAAATTCCCGTTCCTCCGCGATGGCGTCCCGGCCCACCGGTGTCTCGTCGCGGGTAATACTGCTCGATGCGAACGGGATAGTAGCTCTCCAGATACTCGGTGGCATTGGCCGTAAACAACGGCCACCAGGAATGCCCATCCAAGCCGTCGTCGTGAGGACGCCCTGGAATCCCCCCGAAGAGGAGTTCGACCAACTGGAAGTAGTTTCCCGCATGATCTCGACCACTATACACGAAGTAGGGACTCGTCCCGTATCCAGCGGCCATGCCGAGTTGTCGGTCATGCAGACCCAGCGCTCCGCTCAAGACATCGAACATCCGCGTATGCGTGTTGAGTCGGTTCCCCACCGCCGCCGGGAACTCGGGATTCATAATCGTTCCCTTGGGGAGAATGACTTCGAAGAGATCATAGAACCCGTCATTGAACAGGATTTGCGGATCCGTGTTCATGATCAAATAGACCCCGCAGAACATCTTCATCAATCCTTCGTTGATATGAAAATTAATGGGACCGGGAGCCTGCCGGGACGTGCCCGTGAAATCGAAATAGGCCTTCTCCCCTTCCCGCCAGACGGTGAGCTGCATCTTGAACGGCCCATTCCCCAATCCATCCTCATCCACCCAATCGACGAACGTCTTCTTCTCTTCTTTGATATAGCGCCGGATGAGTTTAGCCATAGCTCGACGGGTGCGGTCCAACAGTTCCTGACATGCGGCCAGGTACGTCTCCTTTCCGAATCGATCGCAGAGCTCTTGTACCCGCCTGGCGGCTACGCGACAACCGGCAATGATGCCCATGAGATCGCTCCGATTCATCTCCGGCGTGCGCACGTTATGGAGGATGAGCTTGAGCAGTGACTCGTTCAGCTTCCCCCGCTCGAACAACTTCACTGGCGGGATGCGTAGTCCCTCACCGAAGATCGTTGTCGCATGCTGAGGCTGACTGCCCGGCACCGGTCCCCCAACATCCATCATGTGGCCAAACAACGATGAGAACCCAACCCGTTCGCCGTCATAAAAGATCGGATAGATGACCATCCAATCGTTCAAATGGGAGATCGATCCCGCACATTCATAGGGATCGCTCATCAGAATGACATCCCCTTCATCGATCGGTCCGAAATCCTTGAGTAATTCGGGAATGTAAGAGCCGAATTGCCCGACGACCATCCGGCCATCAGGATCGGTGATCATGGGAAATTCATCGTGTTGCTCGCGAACGCTCGGCGACATCGCCGTGCGATAGAGGACGGCATCCATCTCGAACCGCGCATTCTTGAGCGCGCTTTCAATAATATCCAAAGTGATGGGATCAATGGTCACCGCTGTCCGATGAGTCATCCTCGCATCCTCCCGAAGAATCGATTACCGGCTAATGGCAAAGAGCCCCCGGACGCCTCCTGACCAGGCGGATCGGGCTCATCGCCCTCTTCCCTGAGTCTGGTCTGCTTTTCGCCGTCTGAACGAGAGCGCTCGAGGCGCATCTCCTCACGGTCAATTCCTCTGCGGTCGAATGAGCAAGTTCAGATATTCATCGACGTCACACTGATAACCGGGGAGCACCACCGTCGTAGTATCATACTGAGTGATGATAGCCGGACCAGTGATCCGATGACCGACGCCCAAGCGCGTCCGATCGTAGATCGGCGTAGGGATGAACGCCCCATCGAAGTAAATCTGATGCTGATCGATGATCGCCTCAGCGACTTCACTGGATGCCGACTCATGTTTGTGGAGCTCGAAGTGCTTGATGCGGCCGACGCCGATGGCACGAATGTTCACCAGCTCCATGGGCGTTGCCGGAATGAAGCCATAGAGTTGATGGTGAATCTCATCGAATCGCCGCTTGAGCGAGGCGAGTCCTTCCCGCCGAAGTTGATCGTGCGTCACCTCCAAAGGAATCTCGTACCCCTGACGGTAATAGCGCACGTCGATATTGAAGTGAATGTCCTGATCTTCCTGAGGAATCCCCTCCTCGGTCAACCACCGTCGCGCCTCTTCGCCCAGACGATCCATGGTGGAGAGCACATCGTCCAACGTCAACCGGTCATCCATGATGCGAATGAACGTTTGGGCAAATTCGTTCTTGAATTCGGAGATGAGAAAGCCCAATGCGGAGAGCACACCAGGATCGGGAGGGATGATCACGGGCCAGGAACCGATCAATTTGCCCAAGGCGTTGGCATGCATGGGGCCAGCGCCGCCAAAGGCGACCAGCGCGAATTCCCGCGGATCGATGCCTCGCTCGACCGAAACCAATCGAAGAGCGCCAAACATGTTCTCGTTGACGATATCGAGGATGCCCTGAGCCGCCTGGTGCACATCGAGTCCCAGATGGCGTCCGATTCGCTCGACGGCGCGATGAGCGGCGTCGACATCCAGGGTCATCTCGCCCCCGACGAGTTGCGGCGGCAGATGCCCTAACACCAGATTGGCATCGGTCACCGTTGCGTCTGTCCCCCCTCGGCCGTAGCAGGCCGGACCGGGATCAGCTCCCGCGCTCTGAGGACCGACGCGCAAAGCTCCGGTGACCTCGGGGACGTAAGCGATGCTCCCCCCGCCGGCGCCGATGGTCTGAACATCGACTGACGGAGATTTCACCGGATAGTATCCGACTTTCGTCTCCCGGGCGATGGTCAACTGGCCATCGCGCGTGAGAGCGACATCGGTCGAGGTCCCCCCCATATCGAGCGAGAGAACGGATGGATACCCGGCCAATCTCCCCACGTAGGCGGCGGCGACGACGCCTCCGGCCGGTCCCGAGAGCAGGCCATATACCGGTCGATCCTGCGCCGTGCGCAGGGTCATCAGCCCTCCGTCGGAACGCACCACATTGACCACGGAATCGATGCCCGCCTCTTTGAGTTTCTGCTCCAGATGGAGAAAGTACGAGCGAACCTTGGGCTTGACGTAGGCGTTCATCACCGTCGTCAACGTCCGCTCGTATTCCCGAAACTCGGGCAGGATCTCAGAGGAGATCGAGATGGGGATATCGGGACAGAGTTCAGCGGCTATCTCCTTGATGCGTCGCTCGTGCACGGGATTGGCATAGGAATGGAGCAAGGAAACGGTCAACGACTCGATGCCCCGATCTCGCAGATCGATGATGTCGCGCCGAACCTTTTCCTCATTCAAGGGGCGGACGATCTCTCCCGTAGCGGACAGTCGTTCTTCCACCTCGCGAGTGTCCTCGATGGCCGCCAATGGCTCGGGCTTCTTCATGATGATCCATCCGAACAGGGGTCCCGGCGTCCACGATCTGGCCAGGTGCAAAATGTAACGGTAGCCTTCTGTGGTCAATAATCCCACGCGCGCGCCTTTCCCCTCCAGGACGGCATTGGTGGCCACCGTCGTGCCATGCAAAATATGAGTGATCTCACCGGGCGAGCATCCTGCCACTCGACAGATTCGTTCAATACCCTCCATGATGCCCCTAGAGGGATCTTGTGGCGTGGATGGCGTCTTCACCAGGAACGTCTTCCCCGACCGAACATCGAGCAAGAGAAGATCAGTGAACGTCCCCCCAACATCAATACCGAGCCGATAGGCCATCGCTCTGTTCTCCTCCTTAATGACCGTTCAGGACTCCACGATCATGAGCCCATCGCCGATAACGCGCCCCGCAGAGATGGCTTCACTGAACGACCACCTCTGCCGACGCGGCCTGCTTCAACCGCCGAGCCAATGCGGCCGCCTGCGCGAGCGCCTGGTCGTCGATTCCCGTCTCGATCCCCATCTCGTGGAGCATATAGACGAGTTTCTCAGTGGCCACATTCCCCGCCCCTCTGGGCGTGAAGGGACAGCCGCCGAGTCCGCCGACTGACGCATCGAAGATCGTGATACCGGCTTCCAGGGCGGCGACCGTATTGGCTAAGGCCAGGTGAGTGGTGTCATGGAAATGAACGGCCAAGGGGCGATCGGGCCATCGATCCCGCGCCCGCGAGAGCAGCTCATACACCTGTCGAGGATTGGCCCGCCCGATGGTATCGGCGAACATGACCTCATCGACACCCATCTGGAAGAACTCCCCGGCCAGACGAAGCGTCTGATCCGCGGGCGTCTTCCCCTCGTAGGGACACACGAAGGCCACGCCGATGGAGCCGCGCACCCACAATCCGTCTCTCTTGGCCGCCTCGGCGATCTCGGCAAATTGCCGCATGGAGTCAGCGATGGATCGATTGACGTTTTTCTGATTCATCGACTCCGTCGCCGAGATGACCACGGCCACCTCATCCACCAGATCCCGACACGGGCCAACGCGATCATATCCGCGCCGATTGGGAATCAGCACCATGATGCGCGTCCCGCGAGATCGATCGATCCCCGCCAACACCCGTTCGGCATCTCGAAGCTGGGGGACCCATCGGGGATGAGAAAAGGAGGTGACCTCGATCCGCGATAATCCGGCAGCGATCAAGGCGTTCACCAGTTCGATTTTCTGTTCAGTAGGGATCTCGCCGGCGATGTTCTGCAGCCCATCGCGCGGCGCCACATCAACGACCTGGACTTCGCTCGGTACGTGCATGGATTTTCCTCCTCGATCGTTCTTCCTCTGGGACAGGCCGCCATCCAACCCAGCGATCCCATCGCCCAATCGCTTCGATCTCGTTCATCAGATAACCCCTTCCTCCTGGAGAGCGACGAGTTCGTCGTGCGATAATCCCAGGCGACGACAATAGATCTCCTCATTATGTGCGCCCAGAGGGGGCCCAACCCACTCCGTACGACCCGGCGTTTCGCTCAAGAAGGGGAGGATGGCGGGAATTTTCACCTTCTCCCCATCCAGAATCTCCACCGTCTCGAACAAGCCGCGAGCGTTGAAATGAGGATCTTTGAGGATCTCGGCCGCACTATAGATAGGTCCGCAAGGAACGCCAGCGCTCTCCAGCGCGTGAAAGACGTCATCATAGGTATGCGTCTTGGTCCACGACTCGATAGCCCGATCGATCATCTCTTCGTGCTCGACGCGACCGTCATTGTGCTCCAGGCGAGGATCATTGGCCAAATCCTCTCGACCGATGGCCCGCATGAGGCGCTTGAAGATCGTATCACCGTTCCCGCCGATGACGATGTATTTGCCGTCCTTACAGAGGTACGTATTCGAGGGCACAATCCCCGACAGCTTGGACCCCAGTCGCTCACGGACATATCCCAGCTTATCGTAGGCCGGGACGAGGCTCTCCATCATGTTGAACACGGCCTCGTAAATGGCCACGTCGACCATCTGCCCCTGTCCCGTCCCCTTCACATCTCGATGATAAACGGCCATGAGCGCCCCCAGGGCCGCATGGAGTCCAGCCAGGGTGTCTCCCAGACTGAGATTGGGGCGAACCGGCGGACGATCGGGATACCCCGTCACGTATCGAAATCCGCCCATGGCCTCGGCCACGCTGGCATAGCCCGGTCGCGACGAGTACGGGCCCGTCTGTCCCCACCCCGAGACGCGAACCATGATCACTCGAGGATTGAGTTTCCTCAGATCCTCATAGCCGAGCCCCCATTTCTCCAGCGTTCCCGGCTTGAAGTTCTCCAGAACAATGTCCACATCCTTGGCCAGTTGCCGAGCCAACTCCTGGCCGCGAGGATGACGGAGATTCAAAGTGATACACTTTTTGTTCCGACCCAGGATGTACCACCATAGAGCCGTTCCCTTATAGACTTCCCGCCATCGACGCAACGGGTCACCAATCTTCGGGGGTTCGATTTTGATGACCTCGGCACCAAATGCCGCCAGGATGACGCCCGCGAATGGGCCGGCGAGGAGCTGTCCCATCTCCAGGACACGCAGGCCTCGCAAAGGCGTCTCCGCATGTCTCTGTTCTCCTTTGACCATGATCGAATTCCCTCTCCCTTACATGATTCATGTTTCACCATCTCGCCATGGAGACGGCGGATGGTCAAAATAGCTTTCCCGTTCGCTCCTCAATCCGGCTGAGTTTCCAGGCCGTTGAGATACTCCAGCGCTTCCGCCAAAGAGACGACATCTCCGTATTTGGCATCGATATCGAATAAGTTGGCTTCATGAGGCCCTGGAGCCCGATCACCGACGGCTTCTTCGACCACGATGGTACGAAAGCCGGATTGACAAGAATCGACGGCGGACGCCCGAACGCAACCGCTGGTCGTGCAACCGGCGATCAATAGCGTATCCACCCGCAAGGCCGTGAGCGTAGATGCCAATGGCGTACCGAAAAAGGCACTGGCATAACGCTTGGAGATGATGTGTTCCCCTGGCTCCGGCTTCAGCCGCTCGTCGATCTCCACCAATCGGGAGCCCGCTTTGAGCACAGCCAGCGACGGCACTTTCTTGATGAACACGCCCGCCTCGCGAAATCGCTCGTCATATTCCACCGTGGTGAAGAAGACGGGAATGCGCTTTCGGCGCGCGACCATCAGCAACTGGCGCGTCGCCTCGACCTCTTTGTCTAGATCAGAGGCCAGCGGCGACGAGAGATCCGTGAAGGCGTTGATGAAATCAATGATCAACAGCGCCGGTCGCTCGCCGAATCCTACCCGCGCCGAGAACCCCCGTCGTTTGTAAAGCTCGCGCGTATGTTCGTCCGTCATAGCTCCGCCTCTGTCACGATCATTCGTCATCGAGAAGGCCGTTTGCCAACCCCGCCTCGGCCGAGCGAGGAGATTTGAACATGACAGGCCATCCTCAACTACGATCGCCGATCCCCCACGCTCGCTCCCGCCATCTCTTCCCGCGCCTTTTGACTGTAATATTCGGCCATGACGCCGATGGGCTCGGGCGTCGGACCGAACGTGAACGTGGGAACGGGTCCGCGTTCCTTCCGCATTTTGGCGCGCAGGGACTCTGTGGCCTGATAATCGATCTCCAACGTCTTGGGATCGAGCACGACGCCATAGTCTCGGCGCGCTTTCTCCAGCGACACCAGCTTACGAATGACGTCCTTTTGGACCTTCTCCGGCGGTCGATCCAGCGGATCTTTCCAACCGCCAGCGCCCGCCGTCACGTAAATGAGACGATCCCCTTTCTCGACTTTCACACAACTGATCTTCGAGGGTAAGGGGACGCGCTCTCCATTTTTTCGAATGAGAAGCTTCGACGAAGGAGCCCCGGGCAGACCTCCCAGCACGCCCCAGGGATGAGAGCGTTCCCGATCATCGTGGATGGCGATCTCGCCATCGGCTTCGAATCGATAGACCTTGATGACGCCATTCCCTCCGCGATGGAACCCGGCGCCTCCGGAATCGATCATCGATCCATACTGCTCGATGGTCAACGGATAGTAGCTCTCCAGATACTCGGTGGGGATATTCTCAAACAACGGCCACCAGGAATGGGCATCCAGCCCATCATCCACCGGTCGACCGGGAATGCCCCCGAAACTGATTTCCATCAAATGGAAGAACTCGCCATTCTCATCATAGCCGTTATAGAGGAGATAGGGACTGGTCCCATAACCGGCCGCCGTGGTCAGCTCTGGCGCCTGTCGCCCCAGCGCGCCCCCGAGGACGTCAAATAGCCGGGCGAGCGCATGCGTCCGGCATCCCAGGGCCGCGGGAAACTTCGGTCTGAGGAGCGAGCCTTCGGGAATGATGATATGCAGGAGCGGATAGAATCCGTCGTTGAACAAGATCTGCGGATCGAAGACCATGATCAGGTACACGCCGATGAACATCTTGAACATCTCTTCGCTGAGATAGAAGTTGATCGGTCCCGGGGCTTGCGGGTCGGTTCCCGTCCAATCGAAATACCCATGATCTCCTTCCCGCCAAATGGTGAGCTTCATTTTGTACGGGCCGTTCCCCCGTCCATCATCGTCGACGTAATCCTCGAACGAGACGGGTTCTTCGGGCAGATTCTTGACGATGAGCTGACTCATCGCCTGATAGGTTCGATCCAGGAGAGCTTCGAAAGCCTCCATGACCGTCTCCTTGCCGAACCGGTCGCAGAGTTCCAAGACGCGCCGGGCCGCCGTTCGGCACCCGGCGACAATGGCCATGAGATCGAAATAGTTCATCTCCGGGGTTCGCGAGTTGTTGAGGATGAGATCGAGCACATCCTCATTGAGCTTCCCTTGATCGAATAGCTTCACCGGCGGAATACGAACGCCCTCGCCATAAATCGTCGTGGCGTCGGTGGGCAACGATCCGGGAACCGGCCCGCCAATATCCAGCGTGTGACCGAATTGCGAGGCCCACCCGATCAACTCCCCATCGCGGAAGATGGGCATGAGCACCAACCAGTCATTGATATGAGAGATGGCCGCCTGACATTTATAGGGATCGCTGGTGAGGAAGACATCTCCGGGACGAATGCCCCGCTTCCACTCTTTGATGAACCCGCTGATATAGGACCCGAACTGCCCGACGACCATCCGCCCATCCGGCGTACAGATCATGGGAAAGGCATCGTGCTGTTCCCGAATCACCGGCGACATCGCCGAGCGAAACACGACGGCATCCATCTCGTGACGGGCGTTGCGTAAGGCATTCTCGATGATGTCCAGCGTGATCTTATCCAATTTCGTTCGTTGGGTGCTCATCGTCGCCTCCTTCCATGATTGTGGAATCTCCCCGTCATCGGCCTTGACCATCAGGCCATATCAGGATGTTGAGATAGGGATCCACTTTGCCGTAGTGACCGGGCAAAATGACGGTCGTGGAATCCGTCTGCGTGATGACCGCTGGCCCTCTGATCACGTTCCCCGGTCGAAGTTTCTCCCTCTGGTACGTGAGCGTGGGGAGGAATCCCCCTCTGAAGTGGATGTGATGCTCTTGGATCACTGCCGACGAGGCATCTTCTGAATCGAGGTCATACTTCTGAAGCTCGACCTTCCGGACCTCGCCGATCCCGATGGCTCGGAGATTGACCATTTCGATGAGCGAGTCGAGATTGAAGCCGTAGTTGCGCTCATGAATCTCCTTGAAATCGGCCACCAGCTTATCGAAGCCAGCCGGCGAATCGAACTGCTCAGGGGTGACCTCCACGGGAAATTCATAGCCTTGCCGATAATATCGCACGTCGATCTCATAACGAACTCGCCGCCGCGACGACGGGATACCCTCGCCATCGAGCCAGGCGATGGCCCGTTCGGCGAGCCTGGCGAGACCCTCCTTGACCTCGCGGTGCTCGACCTTGTCCATGGTGCGAATATAGGTCTGAGCGAATTCATTGCGAATATCCGAGTGCAGGAAGCCGAGCGCCGAGAGGACGCCTGGTGTTGGGGGCACGATGGCCGGCCAGGAACCAGTTAATTGGGAGAGGGCATTCACATGGAGCGGCCCCGCACCCCCAAAAGCCACCAGAGCGAAATCGCGTGGGTCATACCCTCGCTGGACGGAGACGAGACGTATGGCCCCGAACATATTCTCATTCACGATGTCGATGATGCCCTGTGCTGCTTCGTAGAGACGTAGATCCAGCGCCCGGGCGATCTTCTCGACGGCAGCTTTGGCCGCCTCCACATCGAGCGTCATCTCGCCACCGAGCAACCTCGGCGGCAGATGACCGAGCACGAGATTGGCATCGGTGACGGTGGGCTCTTCTCCTCCCTTGCCATAGCAGGCCGGTCCCGGCTCGGCCCCCGCACTTTGGGGACCCACGCGAAGAGCGCCAGTGATGGGGACGTGAGCGATCGATCCTCCCCCCGCTCCCACGCTCTGAACATCAACGGTGGAAGCTTTCACCGGATAATAGCCGATGCGCGTCTCACGGACGATATTGGGCGATCCCCCAAAACTGATGGCCACGTCGGTGGACGTGCCTCCCATGTCGAACGAGAGAACGTTGCGATATCCCGTCAACTCGCCGATATAGCTGGCCGCCACCACGCCTCCCGAGGGACCGGACATCAGCGTGGCTACCGGTTTTTCCGCCGCGTGTTCCAGACTCATGACTCCGCCATCAGATCGTACGATGTTCACCGTGGGATGCAATCGCGCCGCCTCCAGCTTCTCTTTGATGCCCGCCAGATAGAGGCTCATCTTCGGCCGCACGTAGGAGTTCATCACCGTCGTCAACGTTCGTTCGTATTCGCGGAATTCCGGCAGAATATCCGTGGAGATGGTCACCGGGAGGTCGGGGAACATTTCCTGAACGATCTCCTTGATGCGCCGCTCATGGGCCGGATTGGCGAACGAGTTGATGAGCGAGACGGTCAACGCTTCAATGCCCGCATCATGGAGTTCCTTGACCGCCTCCCGGACTTCCTCTTCATCCAGCGGCACCATCTCTTCGCCTCTGGCGCTCATGCGAGCCGAGATGCCTCGCGTCAACTCCAAGGGGGCCAATGGCTCCGGTTTGATCATGATGATCCAACCGGCCAGCGGGCCCGGCGTCTGCCCACGAGCCACGTGAAGAATCTGCTCGAACCCTTTGGTCGTGATCAACCCCACCAACGCCCCCTTCCCCTCCAGGACGGCATTGGTGGCCACTGTCGTCCCGTGCAAGATCAGCTGGATCTCAGCGGGATCGATGCCGGCCAACTCCGCTGCCTTCCGAATGCCATTGATCACACCGATGGATTGATCCTGGGGCGTGGATGGAGTCTTGGCCAGCAACAGTTCGCCCGTTTCTTCGTTGAACAAGAGCACGTCGGTGAATGTTCCACCCACATCAACACCTAAACGATAGGCCATACCTCCCTCCACAGAAACATCCGAAGAGCTCATCGAGGGAGAAGCCCGGCCATCCTCAGCAGAGACCGGCTTCCCCCCATGGGTTCTAAAAAATCAGCTTCAACCCGAACTGGATCTGCCGCGAGTTCTTCGCCGATGTCACCACGCCGAAGTTCGGATTGACATTGACGCCGCCCGGACCGGGCACGAAATTCCTATCCGGCAAATCGAAGTTCGGGTGATTGAAGATGTTAAAGAACTCGGCCCGGAACTGCAAATCGACCGATTCGCCGAGGCTGGTCACTTTCTGGAGCGTGAAATCGACGTTCGTGAATCCGGGCCCCTCCAGAATATTTCGCCCGGCATTTCCGGGGAGATGGGAACCGGGGATGAGCGCCTGTGCCTCAACCGCCAGTGGGGGTTCCCTGAACGCCCCGGCGTCGAACCACCGCGCCGGATCGCGCTGATCCGCGGGGAGATTGGGATTCCGAATCACGTCCGGCCGGGGAAATCGGAAACCGGCCACCGTCCCCCCGGGGAATTGAGGCGTGAAGGGTTGACCCGAACGCAAGGTGATGATCCCGCCAAGCTGCCATCCCTCCAGGAGCTTGCCCAGCGCGCCGGAGAGATTCCCCCCATAGCGACGCCCCGGTCCCCAGGGAAGATCATAGACGAAGCTGGCCACAAACCGGTGGCGCACATCGAAATTGGAGAGCGCCTTCTCCGCCGCTCGATTATAGGCGTCTTGCTCGCGTGTGGGCGCACCGCCATTCTCTCTGGCCGAAGATGCCGTGTCGATGGATTTGGAAAAGGTGTACGACGCCGTGAAGGCGAGCCCCTGGCTCATTCGCTTCTCGACGCGCACGAAGGCGCCATGGTACGAGCTATTCACCCCACTGTCCTCCTGGATGAAGAAGCTGAAGTTGGGGAAGGGACGAATGCCCGTCTCGATGAACTCCTGGTTGCTGGTGGTCAACCGATTCAGATTCACTCCCGTCACCCCGACATAGGCGATCTCGATGCCCAGATTGGCGGTGATGGCGTGCTGAAGATTCACCGTGTATTGCTGAGTGTATCCAATGGGCATCTCGACCTGTGGACCAATCCCTCCGATGAGCTGGTTCCCGATCTGCGTGTAAGCATCGGCGTAGGTGATGGGGGGAACCGGGACGCCAAACCGCGCGAAGTCGACGAATACGGTCTGTGCCGTGAAAGGAAGAATGTTCCGGCTATCGCTCGGCGCCGACCAATCCCTCAAAGCGTTGAAGATGCCATAGGCAGCCCGAATGACCGTCCGTCCACTTCCCGTCAGATCATAGGCGATGCCCACCCGAGGGGCAATATTCCCAAAGTCCGTCTTGACGATGGCCTCGTTGAGCCCCATGGAATCAGCCGTCACATAGTTCACCGGCGGAAGCCCGAGCGCCGCCAGGAGCGCATCATACTGCGTGGCCAACTCGCCATTGACTTCCGGCGGGAGACGGTCTCCCGCGATGATGATGTTCCCCGTGCGATCATCGAACACGGCCAGCCGATTGTTGATTTCGTGAATCGGCGGAAATACCTCGTATCGAACGCCATAGGTGATCGTAAATCGCGGCGAGATGCGAAATTCATCGTTGAAATAGATGCCGTAGAGATTCGTCCGGAAGTTCCCCGTCGTATCGCCTCGTAAGCGAATGTTGGCAAACGGCCGGTCCAATAAGAAATCGGCAATCGGACTCCCGACCACGTTTCCTCCGGTCAGGATGTTCCCCGTCGCCCACACGCCCCCCTGGAACTGGGCGAATCCCCGGGTGAAAAAGTTGCTCAGCGTATCGAACCGGACGTGACGGAAATCGCCACCGAACTTCAAACTATGCCGACCGACCGTCCACGAGAAGTTGTCACTGATCTGATAGATGTTGTTCTTGCGGAACAACGGATTAAACACATCGGAATCGCCGAACTGAGAAATCCCCGCCAGGGTGAAAGCAGGGAATCCTCGATCCCGCTCAGCGATGTCCATGTCTACCCCAACCAGCCGAGCGAAATTCACATCCTTATTCTCGGCCGTCCGCTTTCCATCGTAAAAATTCCAGCCGAGACGCAACTCATTCACCTTCGTGGCGCTCACCACCCACGTCCATCCCAGAGCCAGGTTCTGACTGTCATCTTCCACCGGCGTCCCAAATCCCGGTGGTGGCGGCGGATCGAAGGTGAGAATATTGTCCCCGAAGGGGAAGAGCTGATCGCTCCGCGCCCAGATGTAACGGCCAAAAAACTGGTGGGCCTCGTTGAATCGGTGATCGATCCGGACGACCACCTGATCGCGGTCCTCCTTGCGCGTATCCACGCTGACGTGATTGAGGCCCGGCTCCGTCGGTCGAAGATTGGGCACCGGGAAGAACCGGTCGATGATCGTCCGAGCCACCACGCCGAACCGTTCGGGCGGAATGCGATAGAAGGTTTGCCCATCAACCTCGACCGTCGGAAAAAGCTCCCCCGTTTCCGGATCGATGATCGGTTCCAGGAAGAGTCCCTGACGCTGATAGATCGTGGGGAGCGCCGAAAGGCGCGTCTGATCCTGCCGAATGCGAAGTCCTTCATAGGCGGTGAAGAAGAACGTGCGGTCCTTCACCACCGGTCCACCCAAACTGAAGCCGAACTGATTCTGGCGAAATGGTGGAATCGGCCGATCGGGAAGATCGAAGAAGTTTTTGGCGTCCAGTTTATCGTTCCGCAAGAATTCGAAGACCGTGCCGTGGAACTCGTTGGTTCCCGACTTGGTGGAAATATTGATCTGCCCCGAACCGAACATGCCCGCTTCTGCTGAATAGGAATTCTGCAACACCTTGAATTCCTGAATGGCGTCGATGGAAGGGGTGAGCGTGATGGAGTTGAAATAATGATCGATCACATTGATCCCATCGACGAGGAAATTATTCTGATCATCGCGTCCTCCGTGGATGACGAATCCGATACCTCCACCAGCCGTACCAAAGAATCCCTGCGTCCCTCCCTCCTGAGCGGCCGTCGTTCCCGCCGTCAACAATGCCAACTGCTGGAAATTGCGCCCGTTCAGGGGGAGTTCCGTGATGCGCCGATTCTCGATGACTTCCCCAATCGTCGCATTGGCTGTTTCTGTGATCGGCGGAGCCGCCGTCACCGTGATCGTCTCGGTCGTCGTCCCCACCGGCAATTCGATATCGATGCGCGCCGTTTGATCAATCTCCAGCGTGATGCCCTTCAAAACCTCCGTCTGGAATCCCTCGGCTTCCACAGTGAGCTCGTAGGTTCCAATGGGAAGCAACCGCAACGAATACAGTCCATTGGCATTGGTCACCGTGGACCGTTCCAGATTCGTCGCCACGTTTCTCGCCGTCACGCGCGCGCCGACGATGACAGCTCCCTGAGGGTCTGTGACATATCCCTCGATGTTAGCCGTTGTGCTCTGGCCAACCGCGGGGACAGGGTTGAGGAGATTAATCATCATCACTCCCAAGCCGAGGATCCATGACACTAAAAGCCCATGGTTCTCAACCAGCTTCGCGTCCATATCACCACCTCCCTCCAAGTGATTCGCGCTGATCGAGCGAGGTCAACACCATCTCCGGGGGACGAGGCGAACCCGTCCGTGCGAAGATCCGCCACACGTCAACAGCGCCCTCACATGAACCCCATCTCTCTCTAGACAAACGGCTCGCGCTCCTGCAGAATGTTCCCTATGTGGCACGGTACGTCGTTCATCGTTTCGCCTCCGCCGACCTCGCATAATCAACACAATTGTTTTAAAATTCAAACAGTATTGTTCCGCAATTCGTCATCAATGTCAACGACTTTTTGGATGTTCTCCGAGGGTGGTGGAGAGAGGTGCTCTGAGAAGGCAATCGGGAGCCGTCCCGGAGGACAAGCTCGGTTTGACCTACCCAGAATGTGAGATTGGGGAGAACCTATGGGCATCAAATTCTACCTCGAACCGTATAGTCAGATTCCTCCGCACGCCCAGATCATCGATCGCATCAAGCTCGGGCTCCTCCTTGGCGAACTCCGCCCCGGGGATACCCTTCCGTCCATTCGCGACGTAGAGAAGGATCTGGGCGTGAGTCGAAACATTGTGCGTCGCGCTTATCTGGAACTGGAGTCATTCGGCATCCTGAAGCTCAAGCATGGCAAAGGGGTGATCGTCCATACGGAATTGTCTTACCCCAACGACCTGGCTCTCGCCAGCCAGAGTCGGACACTCGCCGAGGATACGCTGACCCGAGTCCTCGCCGCTGGATTGGCCGGGACGTCTTTCGCCCGGATGCTCTACCAACTGGCGCTCGAGCGGGAGCGGGCTCAGCAGCGGTTTTTCTATGTGGATATCACTGAATCATTAGCTCGCGAGCGGGCCGATCAAATCAGTCGCGCCTGGCAGATGACCATCGCCGGCCTGGCCATGAGCCAGATTCACGTGCTCGAGGATATTCCGCCAGAGATCCCCTTGAAAGTATTCACTAACCACTGGCGATACGGCGAAGTAACCCGTCTCGTCACCCACCCCAATGCCGATATTATTCCCATCGGTCTCAAGTTCACCCAAACGATGATCGACGAGATCAACGCGCTTCGCGACGGCGCCACGGTGGAGATCATTCTCGATGAACACGATTTTTCCAGCTACGGAGGGCTCATCCTGGCCAACTACCAGCGAGGTTTCGCCAGCAAAAAGGTGAACTTCCGGGTCCGACCCTTCACCGCCGTTGAAGATCTGAAACGCCGCCTCAAATCGGGCCAGTGTCAGATGATCCTCATCAGCAATAAACTCTGGCCGGATATGCCCGCCAGTCTGCGGCGCATGAAGATGGTCACTCATCCCAAGATGGCCTTCGATGGACGCTCTTCCGAACAAGCTCGCCTGCGAGCCGGCATCGTGATCTGAGGCAGATCTTGTCCTCTCACTGCTGGCCGCATACGATCCGGAGTCATGGGGTGCTCCTCGCCTCCCCACTTCGCTCAAGCAGCTCCAGCAGTACTCCTCCAGGCCCGCCAATAACCGCTGCCCGCACCGAACCGAGAAACGGTCGCTCGATGGACCGGGGACCCCGGAGCAGACGAACACCCCCCTGGCGGCAGCGAACGATCAGCTCATCTAACCCCGAAACGAGGAAACTCATCATCCGATAGCTTCCAGCCCGGGCGAGTGAGAAGTCGCCGGTTGATCGATGATCCCCCTCAGGACGTTTGAGTTGCAGCGCTTCGATCTTCCCCACCCACGCCTCATCACTGGTGAACAGGATCAACCTCATCTCCGCCTCTGGAGGCACATCCAGGAGCGTGGAGAACGGTTCCCCCTTCCCTTCCAGCTCGAGCGCGACAGACAGCCCGAGAATACCGGCATAGAAAACACGCGCCTCTTCCAGTGAAGAGACCATGGTTCCCACAGTCGCGATGGCCTGACCGAGCGGATGTCGCTCGGTATCGATCTTCCCGCCCACTTGCAACAGCGTCCATCTCTGGCCATCCGGCGCCTGGGCGACGACCTCATGGATGATCCGCCCGGGTCTCGTCTCGTAAGTTTGCGGCGGGGAGACAAACGATACCCCCCGCGACGCGAGTCGTTGCATGGCTCGATCCAGGTCTGTGGTCAGGAAATTCAACGTGAACAATCCGAGTTCTTCAGGTTGAGACGAACGAGGAGGGAAGAGACGATCGACGCCCGACGACTGGATGAGCTCGATCATTCCCCAGGATTCGCCCGGTTGCCCTAACTGCGCCACGCGCAGCGCCTCCCCGTCGATCCCCCATAACTCCCGCACGGCGGGAGCATCGATCTCCGCCTCGGCGAAACACGTCAATCCGAACGCCTCCTCATAGAAGAGCCGGGCCTCATCCAGGCGAGGGACGCGCACGACGACGCTTCTGACCGGACTCACCCAGGGCTTCTTCATCGTCATCTCTCCCTTCTCATGCTCATGCCTCGCGTTGACGCATTCCAGCAGCGCATCTCCGCGGAATCGAACCGAAGGTTCACATCCTTCGCCCTGGAACAGCGATGTTCATCACCACGATCTCCTTCGATCGTCTGGCGTCAGCAGGTGAATGATGTGGTCTGAAGGCCGGGACGCTTCACCTCTCGATGGTCGCCCGGAGTTCCTCTCGGGTCTTTATCCGCGAAGAGCGAGAGTTCACCGCTCTTTGTGGCGAGCCTTTCGCTTCTTCATCTCCTCCATGTACACTGTCCAGGAAGTGGCGTTGGGGCGATGGGGATCGACCTTATCGGGGGCCTTCATATACAGCGGATACTTCTCCTTCACCAGCCGCTTGATACGGTCGGGGAGCGCATTCCAGGAGGTGAATCTTCGACTCCGAGCGTGGTAGATCATCACTCCCTCATGGTCATCCATGTGCATCCAGGGGAGCCAGGGGCCGACTCGCGTCCAACTGACCATGACCTCAGGCGGTCCCTGGGTATGAAGGGCTCGCTTGGGAACGTAGAAGTCAAAGAGTTCGGCGGCGGTATACTTCTTCTTCCAGCCGGGGAGCGGGTAGAACGGGAAGACATCGGCGTACCACACGTAGAAATCCTCCCACTCTTGAGGCGGCCTCATCTCACCGAACTCGCGCTGTCCGTCCAGAGAGACGCTATAATAGCGGCCATCGCGAATGCGAACACGAAAGTTGACTGGATCGTTGGTGATGTGAAAAACCTCGACCCTCTCGCCGGTAAACGGGTTCTCCCATTCCCAGAGGATTTCGCCCGTCCGAGGATCGGTGTAAAACACGATCTCCCGGGTGGCGACGAAGTATCCATCCTTCTCGGGCGTCTCGATCAATCGACGAATGTTATATCCCTCCAGCCCGAACAACCGCCGTGGGCGCTGCCCGGGGATGAACGCATAGGCGTACCCCTTCATGTAATAGAGCGTCTGTTGTGTCGTCGCCTGCATCTCCAGCCAAAGCTGGCCAAGGCTCTTTTGTCCCGGCCCCATTCGCATTCCATCCGGTCGATGACCCGGCTTTCTCCAGGCCCACATCACGAGCCCGACGACGATGACGATAACGGTCACCCATAATGTACTTTTTTTTGCTCTCATCGCCACTCTCCTCTCCAGATCAGACAAGAGTTCCCAAAGTGGACATGAGAGGCGCGATCGCTCCTCAGGTGATTTCCATCCCTCCTCGAGGAGAGAAATGCGCTCTCAGGATCGCTGCACGCGCTCACGACCGCAGCGGGCTCGCCCCGCTCAAGAAAATGGTCACGCGCTGAAACTTTCCACCTCTGAACTCGAAGAAATTGCAATTATGCATATCGTAGAGGGATCCATCTTTCAACTTCCCTCTATAGATTTGCTCTGTGGCACAAGCGTTGGCCGCCGGATCGATGACCCAATTCACGATGCGATGGGTCATCTCATCGGTATCCTCATAGAGTCCCACGAACACCTCCCGGATGGCCGATTTTCCCTCATACCGGCGATGATCCGTCTGCACGATGAGAACGGCATCATCATTGAAACAGGCCAAAGTCGCTTCCACGTCTTTGGCATCTACCGCCTCAAAATATCGAGCCACCAAGTCCACGATGTGACGTCGCAAGGATTCGCTTTCTTGCAATTCCGACGACATCGCATCCCGCGCGAGCCCGTTTGATGGGGATTCGCTCATATCAGATCCTCCTGGATGCTCTCTCCCTCCGAGCAGAACTGACGGCCGACTGCCTCGCGCCTCTCCGGTCAAAGATGACGACCGGGGAGCCCCTCTTCCACGGAGATGTCCTCACCGGGGACGTTCGCTCATCGTCCCTCCGCAGACCACTCGTTGGCGAGAGCCACACTTACTTCTTGAGTTCGCTGCCCGTCAGATGATTATGCTCGTGAGCGACGATCCATTTGAAGAGAGCCGGCTTTCGCTGCTTCAATTTTTCGGCCGCCCACTCACGATTCTCCTTGAGCGTCGTATAGGGATTGAAATGGAAGTGATTGTACAGTTCGCCATCCGTCCGACCAAAAGCGAGAATCCCATGATCGCTGGCGAACGGTCCATGATTAATATATGGAGGCCGCCAGAAATACCCGCCCGTGGGCAGATCGCCAAATTGCATGATCCATGACGTTCCCCAAATATGATAGGCTTCTTCGGCACAGTCGTGAAACGAGATATTATCCTGCCAGAATCCGGGCACCATGCAGTAGAGGAACGACATCGCGCCGGTCACCTCATCCCAGCGGAGAATCTTCAGCAGACATCCAGGCGCCGTGGCAGGCATCAGCGTCGGCACCTGCCAACTGAGGTCATCGTAGGCGTTCACCTGAATGAGCTGGGAACGATCGGCGCCGTCACAATCCTCGTCGGACTCCACGAAATTGGGTTCCGTCTGATTATACATGAGCAGGGCCAGACAGCCCGCCTCAGTCGATACGGCGGGTAGAGCCACCCCCGCGGGGATGAAGAAATACGTGCCCGGTCCGCACATCTCATCGCCCACTCGCCGTCCTCCCTCCATGATGAGCAACTCGATATCCGAATAGCTGAATCCCGGCGGCTGCCGATATCCGGCATCGAACTGAACGGTCATCGTACAGGCGCCCGTATCTTTATCCAGACTGAGCATCTTATAGTGCATGCCGGAAGGGAATCCGGGCAACGTCATTTTCTTGAACGGAACATCTCGATCGCAAAAAGGTTCAATATGAGGTCGTGCCATTGTTTCCTCCTCTCTCGGCTAACCAATCATAAGTAACCTGATGGATGGAGAGCACTCTCCGACGCCAATGAGAAGACCACCCTCGTCAATAGACGACGCGCAGCTTGCGCTTGGGTCGCTTGGGAATCTCTTCGGGTTTGATGCGACGACGAATGTCGGCATGGACGCAGAATCCCCGCGTCTGAATCCGTTGGAAGAATTCCTGGATCCATTTCTCCCGCTGAGGGGCGAGGGCTTCCATCTCCTTGACGATCTTTTTATAGCGCTCCTGTTGTTCCCTCAGCTCACGCTTGAGCCACGCCCGCACAGCCGGGCTCAGTTTGCGCTTCTTGCCCATGAGTATAAGCACCTCCTTATTGGAATGATATCGGCATTTCACCGTTCCGCTCACTGGAGATGGCGGTCATCGCTCTCATCGCGTCTCGACTCCCGCCGACCGCGCGGTCAGCCGACGACGAAGGAAAGAGACGAATCCATAAAGGCCATAAAGAAACACCAGCCCATAGATGAACAGGTCGGCCCATTGATATCCAGTGAGGGGATCCGCCTCAGCGCTCACCGAGAGCCGCCAGAGAGCATACAAAGAGAAACTCAACACTTCCAGCCAAAAAAGCCACAACAGAATCATCTCAGCGCCTCCTCTTCAATCCCTCACCACCGATACTTGGTCAAGGCGATGAAGATGATGATGACAATGCACACGTGAATGGTCACTGCCGGAGGAGCCATCACGAGGATGCGCCGGCGGAGTCGCGCCTCCAGGGCCTCGACATCTCCCTGGCGCTCGGCAATACTCTTCAATGTCTGCGTCGTCCCCGCCGCGCCAGTCAGAATCCCTATGCCAACCAAGAGAATGATGCCGAAGAAAGCCAATTTCAAACTCAACCACGGCGTTTCAAACAACCGGTAACCACTCATATGAGCGAGCGAAAATCCGATGGGAATCGTGAGCAGGAGGGCAATGACGACCCATCGGTCGATCGCCTCGGCGATGTGCGCCCGATCGAGGCGCACGGCGATGGGCAGTTCTCGTTTGAGCAGGCTCATGCTCAACCAGAACACGACGAGATCTCCCCCCAGCCACACGACGATGAGAAGAACATGCACTAAGAGTAACAGATCGTGCGTCAATCGCATCATACCCACCCCTCAAGATTGAACACTCTCACGGCATTTTCAAAGAGCAACTTCTTTTTCGCCGATTCTTTCAATTCCAGAGCGTCGATTTCCTGGATGGCGCGTTCGAAGTCGACGACCGGCCAATCCGTACCAAACAGGACCTTATCCTGCCCCCGCGTATTGATGAAATGAACGAGCGAGCGATCCCAGTAACGAGGAGCATGGGCATCGGTGCCGATGAACACGTTGGGGTGTTTCCAGGCCAACGAAATCATCTCTTCGGTCCAGGGATAACCGATATGAATGCCGATAATCTTCAACTCGGGGAAATCGATGGCCACGCGATCGAGCGTCATTGGCCGCGCCACCGTGGGCAGGAAACTTTGCGCCGAATGCCCCACCTGGATCTCGATGGGAATCCCCAACTCGGC